>Ga0209390_10003392_pt1 | contig 25908 bp, 20 predicted proteins | sample BON01_FD_187212 | JGI IMG/M metagenome (GOLD analysis project Ga0209390, IMG submission 187212) | Freshwater microbial communities from Lake Bonney liftoff mats and glacier meltwater in Antarctica - BON-01 (SPAdes) (version 2) | ecosystem: Environmental > Aquatic > Freshwater > Ice > Glacier... | reverse complement strand
TGAACTTGGCATCCCGGTAACAGGTGGAAACGTTAGCTTTTATAACCAATCGGGCGATGTCGCCATCTACCCAACCCCAGTGGTTGGTGTCCTGGGTGTTATTGACGATGTCGCAAGAAGAATCCCGTCGGGTTGGCAAGATGATGGCAACAACATCTACCTTCTCGGAACCACCTATGACGAACTAGATGGTTCAGCCTGGGCCAAAGACATCCATGACCACCTAGGTGGTCAACCACCAAAGGTGGACCTAGCGAAAGAGAAATTGCTCGCAGATCTATTGCATGGTGCAAGCATTCAAGGTCTTATCGAATCTGCGCACGATCTTTCGGAGGGTGGTCTTGGCATCGCAGTGCTGGAAGCATCGCTTCGTTTCAATGTCGGTGCCAGAATCTGGCTCGGTGACATTCTTGATCGCGATGACATAGACCAAACAGCTGCCCTGTTCTCAGAGTCACAGTCAAGAGTGCTAGTCAGCGTTGGGCGAGAAGACGACGTGAAGTTCCAGGCTCTTTGTGAAGCAAGGGGTGTTCCTTGTCTTCGCATCGGTGTCACAGACTCAACCTCAGGACTTGTTGAAATCAAGGATGTTGCAGATCTAAAACTTGAAGACATTCGCTCCAGCTGGTCTGGTGTGATGAGCGAATTATTTGGGTAAAACTGCTGGCTAGTTAGCACTTGAGCCCTTTATGGCTTTTGCTAAGTAACCGGAAAGAACCAAGAACACAACCGGATACAACATCGCATAGGTCAGGGTTATCTGATCGGACAGCACCCCAACAACAGTTGGCCCCACAAAGTAAGCACCAATTGAAATCACACCAATTCTTGCAATGCCAACCGAAGGGGCAACGCCCTTGAGGTTGGCAGCACCAAGAATAAATGCCGGAAAAATAGGGCCAATTGCAATTCCTGCAAAGAAGAACCCGGTGTTCACAAGAATGATCCCCAGAAGCGGGAAGCCACTGGAGAGCCAAATACCAGAGAGCATAAAGACACCCCACAGCCCACCACCAACAACACCTAAGAACCGAACCACTTGATAGGGCCCAAATCTCTCCAACCACCTATCTCCTAGGAACCTGGAAAGAATCATGGCAAGTGCAAAGGTTGCAAAGGCAGACGCGTAGTAGCCGATCTCAACTCCCATTTCATCACGCAACAACAACGCTGCCCAGTCGGCAGAAGCGCCCTCAGCAATAAAGGTTCCAGTGGCGCCAATGCCAAGGATCCAAAGCGGCCATGCCGCTTTGCCAAACCATGGCATTGAACTCTTGGTGTCTTCTTCGCCTGAGTGGTTGTCAAGATCAGGGGAAAGTAGGTATCTAGAGGTGACAAGAAACACAATTAGCCCGACACCTGCAACCCAGAGCAGGTTAGCCCTTGGGGAAATATAAAAAGCAAGCCCAGCACCCAACAAAGTGGTTGCAAGTGTTCCAACGCTCCACATTCCATGAAACGAGGTTATGTAGCGCCTCTTTAGGTGATTCTCAATGGCCACAGCCTGAGCATTACCTGCAACATCCAGCGCTGCATAACCAAAGCCCATAAAGAAAAGCCCAGCCACCAAAACCAGCGGAGTAATGCTCAACCCCATGATCGCAACTCCAACCGGGACCACAATCTGTGCCACAAAAAACACCGGTCTTGAACCAAACCTGTGGATTGCTCTACCTGAGAGCTGAGCACCTAGAACTGCCCCAATGGAGCTTGCAATCAAGACCAGACCAAACTGGGTATCAGATAGCTCATTGGCTGTTTTAATCTCAGGGATTCTAGGAACCCATGCCATAGAAACAACACCCATAACAAAGAACTGCAACCAAAGCGCATTGCGTGCTTTGGTTGCGAGGAGTTTGGTCACAGGTGCAATATTACTCGTGGCTCCTTAAGGGCCCCTGCTGCCTTTCCGGCATCGCCATCGACTCCAACACCCAAGAGTTGATTCAAGTGGCTAGTCTGAGAGGGTTGTGTCCTATGCAACCGAAATGGGGGATTAATGCAATTAGGAAAAATCGAACAAGTCGACTTAAGAGAAGTTTGGCCGAATGAAGCTTCTTCGTTCACTCCTTGGCTGGAGTCCAATCCGCAAGAGCTCGGTCAAATACTTGGTATGGACCTCGAATTTGTGAGGGAAAAACCCATCGGGCGATTCTCTCTGGACCTTTTCGGGACGGACCTCACAACTGGTAGAAGGGTTATTGTCGAAAACCAACTCGAGGTCTCGAATCACACCCACTTAGGCCAGCTACTTACCTACGCCGGCGGAACTGAGCCTTCCGTCATCGTTTGGCTTGCGAAATCAATAAGGGGAGAGCACCGGGCAGCGCTTGAGTGGTTGAATTCCGTCACCGATGCAGAAACAATGTTTTTCGGGATTGAAGTAAAAGCTATAAGAATTGGGGGATCAGTACCCGCACCAATGTTGGACATAGTCGTAGAGCCAAACAGCTGGGCTAAGGAAGTTCGAAGCTTCGGTGGGGGATCGTTTGAGTCAGAAAAATCAAAATCTTACGCTGAGTTTTGGCGATCATTTATTGACGAGGTTTCGCCTGAGCTGCCAGAGTTCGCATCTAGAACAGCTTGGAGCAGGAACTGGCTCCCAAGTGGTGCTGGCATATCCGGAGTGAATTTAAACCTTGTTTTTTGGGCACAGGGACTAAGAGCGGAAATCTATTTCGGTAGCGCCGAGGAAGATATAAACACTGAGAGATTTGAAGCGGTTCTGAAGCGCAAGGAGGCGATCGAGAAGATCGCTGGCCATGAGCTCTCGTGGGAGACGCTAGAGGGAAAGAAGGCAAGTCGATTTGCGCTTTATGGACCCTCTGGTGACATTTCTGATATCTCTAGGTGGCCGAGTTATCGTAAGTGGTTCCGTGAGTCTTTCTTGATGATTAAAGAGGTGGGCGCGCAGGAAGTTATACCCGCAGTAAAAAGACTCGGTTGATATGCACTCGTAGCTGTCAACAGAGCGCTCAATAAGCAATTCTAACCCCGGCTAGTTTGCCAAGCACATTTCGATTTAGTGAGACGCCTACCCTTTTTCCGCCTGGTTATTATATTCGCCAATAATTTGGCTTGGGTTTTCAATCGCCTCAATAGAAATTGCCGTGTCAAAAAGACCTATTCGCTTCAGGTCATTATGCGAATCAATACCTGTGTATGACAGGGATCCGTCCTCATAACGCCTGAACGCAAACACTGCCTGGTTCATGTGTCCTGAATTGAATACATTCAGTGAAACCAAGAGATTGAAGTCTTCCACAGATAGGCCAGTGACGATCTTGAAAAGGTCTGGTTCGATTTTGGTAATGACGTCCTGAAGCGTGTTCTCACGGAAATCTGTTAAGTACATGAAGGCAGGGATTCGAGTCGCAAACTTTATAAGCTTCTCTTGGATTTGCTTTCGCAGGCTTCTGTACTCCCTTTCTTCTTTTGAAATCTCTTTCTTTTCCTTCTTTTCCTGACTCTTCTTCGCTTTTTTTACAGCCTCGCTCTTGTTGATGACCGTCTCAAGTGGGTTGTCGCCGAGCTTTCTAAAGCCCTCTATCCTCATTACTGCAGCAAGTGCATCTTTGTCTGCCAAAACCTTGCTCAGGGTTTCATTATCGACATTCACGAGTAGCGCCGATTCCCACTTGCGTGCCAACAAAGTTGCAGAGGTTCCAGACATTGCCATATCGAGAATCTGTCCGGCATCAATTTGAACCATTTCTGACCCGTTATAGGCGAGAACCGGCAAGAACCCAACTAATTCGTTGACTGCAGACTCAGGGTTGCTGTTTCCTGCCGACAGCCCCATTCCGTAGTCCGCAATCTGTCGAAGCGCCCTTGTTGGAGCGAAGTCAAACACGAAGCAGACAGGTTTTATAACTTCTTGAGCGCGCGGATCGTCCCCCTCAGGGTTCGAGATGGCCCATGGAGACTGAATCCTAAATGCGGCTTGAAAGTAAGTTTCTGGAGACTTCAGATTTCTAAGCATCAGCATCGACGACCACTGTGGAACGGTCACGCCTGTTGTTAATTTTCCACAAGAAAGAGTGAGCGTTCGGCTTTCGATTCCATTGCCGATAGCCAACTTTACCGGCGTCAGTGCATCTAGGCCGATTCCGGCTTTAGTGCCCGAGACATTTAGGACTTTGTAGTCGTGCCAGAACTTGTTCTGGACCTCCGAAAGAAGATTAGCCATCGCATCACAAGCAGCTACGTTTGGCAAAAACCAGAATGAATGCTCGAGGTATGGAAGCAACCTCACGTCTGAGTAAGGAAAAGGGGGTCGTTTAGATCCCAATTTCATGTAATCGACTTGCGTCGCTGCGTAATCTCCTCGAATTAGCTGAAGCCACTTTTGCACTTCATTCTTATGCTTGAACTCCGCCTTGCTGCCCTTCCCTTTTGCTGAGAAAAACTCGTTTAGGTCGAACTCATTGAACTCGCCCTGATTCGCAATTGCGATCAGCTCGTCTGGCATTTGATACGTCAACAGTCTCATTTCCGGCAAAGCACTGTATGGGTTCTTGGACCCAGGGTGCTTCTCGGAGAATTCCTTTTTTACTCTTTGTTCATCGCTGTAGGTCCAGTTGAAGATTTGTTCTTCTATAAACTCACCCGTGCTTAACGCTCTAAATGGTGTTCCAGATAGGTAGAGATAGGCCCGGGTTTTGATTGGCAAGAATTCTGATTCCTTGGCGTTTAGATCACCAAGCTCTTCATGGAACTCGTCGAGTCCAGGATTGTATTCAAGCTTCTCTTCCTTGAGCCGGACGTCGTCGTCCTCGCCTTCAAAGAGCTCCTTGGCGTTGTCCCTCCAAGCGCCAAAGTGGTACTCGTCAAAAATTACAAGATCCCATTCGACTTTGTGAAGCCACTCGTTATTGGCTTTGATGAGACCGGTTTCTTTATCCCTACCAAGCAAGTCTTGAAAGGATCCGAAGTATACAAGCGGGGTGTTCTTGGGTGTTTTTGCAGGGTCCCCATGATTCTTTTTAGACAGGAATTGCCAGCCTTCAAAATCTAGGTGCGATAACAGGTCCGTTTTCCAAGAGTCCTCTACAGCCGGCTTGAAGGTAACTACTAGAACCCTCTTGGCCCCGAGCTTCTTAGCTAGTTGGTAAGAAGTGAATGTCTTTCCAAACCGCATTTTGGCGTTCCAGAGAAATCTGGGAACTGCCTTCATGTTCTCCTCCCATACAGAGAAGAAATATTTATGAGTCTTTAGCACGGCCTCAGCTTGCTCTGGCCGCAGCGGGAAATCTAAATGGTGAGTTCCTTCGATCTCCTTGCCTTGCCTAAGCTCCTGAATCGCAGTTAGCACATCCTCAGGCTCGCAGCGCATCCACTCAAGGTCTACAGACTCGAAACCTTTTTCCTTCAGGCGATTTCGAACATCAAAGTCTGAAAAGGTTGACCCGTCTTCGCGTTCAGCAGATTCGTCTATAAGGATTTTGTAGTTTGTGATATTTGCTGTTTGTAGTTGCTGTTTGACGCGCTCAGAAACAGTCTTTATCGTCTGTCCAATCTTCAACTGACCGTCATGGGAAGAGTCGAGAATTTGATAAGCGTAGATACTAGTTCTTGCCATTTTCTTGGCTTGGAAGAGATGCCTCTCCTTACTCATTGTCCAGCTCCATTGGGCGAATTAATCGGTTGATAAACGACATGTCTTCGTCAGTCAAATTCCATCGCTCAGCCAGGAAACCGTCGCTTATTGCATCTGAGAAATCTATTGTCGGGACAAGAGAGTAAACAGATTTGCTGGCGTCTTGACTTGGCTTGTGAAGCAGTACAAGAAATCTAAAAATGCGAGTAGATATGTAACGAAGTGCATTCGAAGCCTGAGCTTCAGTATCAAATGGGCCAATACAGTTGTAGGTCTCAGTAGAAATCTGACCGGGACTACCCACAAATGGTTTTCCAAGAATGCTGTGGGGAAATGAATCGCTTCCGCTTCCGGCTCGCGGAATGAAAACTTTCCAACAGTCGATTAGATGTGTTCCGGCTGTAACTTCGTTTCGCGAGATGTACCCCTTTCCGCCATTTTGATGAACTAACAGCGCTTCATGAAAGTCGGTTGATCCACCTTGAAAAAAGGTTCGGAGACCAAATGGCTTGCTAGAGCTAACTAGCCTGCTAAAGGTCTTGTCACCTAGGTCTAGATTTGTATCCGAGGGAAGCTGGCCTGTTTCTAGCCCGATGATTTTCTTGAGTATGAGCACGGCTTGGTTGTAGCGGATAAAGATGTCTGCCCCATTCTCAAGAAGCTCTCGCTCAGAGATCGTGGGTTGCTCCAGATCCAAATACGATTCCACTGTCACGGGGCCAGAAATGCCTTGCGTCCAGAGAAAATAGCAAATCCCCCCCTTTATTTGGACTCCAGGGAATACGGTTGTGGAGTCTGGGAAGTCCACAATCTTTCGGATTTGCCTGTCCGAAAGCATTGCCGCTCGAAAAGAATCCAGCCCTTTGCCGCCCGAGAACCAGCGCGCGGGGATTACCATGATGAGCTGTCGGGGCTCGAGCCTCTTTGCTTGCTCCACAAATTTGTCGTAGATGGCAGCGGCGCTCGTTCCATAGCCTCCATCATCGAGCTGATAGGGCGGATTCCCAATGATCACATCAAACTGCATATCTTCACCGAATTTCTCTCTGACCCACTGGTCGGGGTCATCTGTGTGTATCAAGCCGTAAGCGTGAAGCTCTAGGCCTTCTTGTCTTTCAAAGTCCCTCTTGGATGCCCCGCAGTACTTACACTTACCGTCCACATAACGTTCGACTTCTTTGCCAGACTCATCCATCGTTAGCTCCACCACGGTCCCTTTATTCCAGGTGTGGGTAAGCGGCTCAAACCAAATGTTTCCATTTTCATTTTTGAACTTCTTGGTGACCGAGTGCTTACCGTTTGCTTTCTTACTGCAATAAAGGGATCTTCTTGCCATCAAGGAGGTGAGTCGCGTGGTAGCAATGCCATAGACCTGTTTGGTTAGGATGTGATCTACCCTGTCCTGCAAATCAGGAATCTCTGACTCAAGGCCCTTAATTAGTCGAGTGGCAATCTCTCGGAGAAATACACCGGATTTAGTGAAAGGGTCTAGAAACTTTAGGTTTGAGTTTGACCAAATGTTTTCTCCGGCGTTAGATTCGGCCCAGGCTTTTTCCAGAGTGTCCAACATTCGGTTTGCGAACTCCGGTGGCGTGAAAACTTCATCGTTCGATAGGTTCGCTATCGAATTCAAAACATCCGGATTCCTCCCATGAAAATTAAGGAATCTTGAATACCCGCCGCTATTTGCCCCCGTCATAGTTTTTGCCTTAGTTTGACCCTCCGACATTTTTAGCTATGTCGGAGATATTCATTGCCGGATAATCTTTGACCGGAGCAAAGATTTCATCAGCTTCGAGAGATTCAAACAGCGTTCCCTCCCCGAATGATGACAACTGCAGCAGTTCGTCATACTTGAAGTCTCTGCGTTTAAACAGACCCTTACCGATGTAGGACCACTCTGGAAAAACAATTGGTTCGCCCTCATGGTCTTTGAGGCTTAGGGCGTCGCCCTGGACAATGTTCGCCTCGAGGACATTTCTCACTGCTTGAACTTCAGTGGAGTCATCTTTCAGCTTTAGATGCGCCTGGAAAACTTCGAGCAGATTTTTTCTGCACTCCTCCGCGTTGTCCTTTAGAAGCTCTACCCCGTAAATGCACATCACTCCCAGCAGTGCGTGATGGATGCGCTCGAACTGACTTGATTTATATCGCTTGTCTACTGCCGCCAATTTTCTTTTCAATACCGGTAGTAAGAAGTTTCCAGATCCACAGGCTGGCTCCAAGAAACGAGAATCGATTCGTTCGGTCTCAGACTTAACAAGATCGAGCATTTTCTCTACAAGCCAGGCCGGGGTGAAAACTTCGCCGTGGTCTGCTACCCGCTTCTTTGACTTAATCAGATCTGACATTCAAATTCCCTAGCTCCTTGAGGGTCGTCTCGTCGATGAAAGCCCTCCTCAAGAGCAGGATAGCCCAGAGAAGGGACATCTAGAGAGGGGTCTAGCTATGATCTTGACAGTCTTGACCATTTTATGATCCAATCAAGGATCGAGACGCCAGGGGGCAGCATGGAAGCAAACGTTAATACTCCAAAGCTAGTAGACGTTATAAAGCAGTTCCAAGAGATACGAGTTGATGACTATCAGCGAACCTACAGCTGGAGAAACGACCAGATTGACGAACTATTTGACGACTTGAAGGAGACCACATCCTCAGGTGAGAACCACTTCTTTGGCACTCTTATATTTGAGACTCGAGATAACCAGAGGGCAACAATAGTGGATGGTCAACAACGTCTCACGACCGTCTTCATTTTGGTTGCAGCTCTTCGCGACGAAATCTCAAAACTAAGCCTCAACGAAATCCCGGCGCAGCGCGCAGGGCAGCTCCCAATTCATGTGGCAAACAAGGCTTGGAGTATCTTGTACCCGGCACAGGACATGTCTCAGCATCGCTTCCAATCAAATCGATTCCTAAGAGAAATATTTGCAAAAGGTGTCATGCCCGAACCCCCACTACAAGGAGCCATAAATCAGCGGGTTTCAGAAATCTCTCTGGCATTTAGAAAAGGCATAAAGCGAGTCAGGTTTCTAGTTGCTGCTGACCTGGCGCGCTACGAAGGCGAGATCGAGAAACTTCAAAGAATCAATGTCTTGCTTGATGCCATGCTCGAGAGGTTCTTGGTCCTCCGGGTAATTACTGGAAGCCTGTCTGAATCTCTTGAGATTTTTCTCACTCTCAACAATCGCGGCCTTCCACTTGGTCCGTCCGATCTTGTGCGAGGAGCAATAATGAGCGCACTTGGTGCCGGCGAGACTGAACATCATCAGGCAAAGATTCATCAAAAAATATTTGAAGAGTGGAAGTCCGTTTCAGATCTCGTAAAAGAGCCGGAGGCTTTTCTTCGTCACTATTTAGTCTCAACTGGAAAAGAAAAAGTCCAGAAAAAGAAGGTCTTCGAATCGGTTAACGAGCGAATCCGTGATGATAACGCGGAAACCAAGAAGCGAAAAGCGAGCGAATTCTGGGATGGCGTACTGGAGGCCGCAGAGCTATACAACAAAATAATCGACCCAAAAATGGGGGGCGAGATGCAGCTTCACCTTGAACTACTGGAGGGGCTGATCAAGAGTCACAGAGTTTTGCTGCTAACTGCGCTAGCAAAAATAGCGAACCCCGCAGAGCTCGAAGAGATCGTTCGTTCGACGATGGTTCTTGGCTACCGCTGGGTCATGAGTGGAGGCAACGCTCAACAGCTTGAGGATTTCCTGCAGCAGAGAAGCTCAGACCTGAATGAGGGCTTTGCAGTGAAAACAGTTATTGAGGCGATCAAGGAGCAGGCGAGAATCGAGATCGATGCAATCGAATTTCTGTCAATTGAGGGTGACTCGAGCTTCATTTCCAGGGCTTTATTGTTCAGCGTAAATCGTAAACTTGCCCCTGACGCTAACGCTCAAAAGTTGGATAAATCACTGCACCTGGAACACATAGCACCCAAAACTGAAACCGATGACTGGAAAAGAGATGTGTTCTACGGCAGCGCAGAGGAGTATCCCGAGTACGACGCGTTGGTTTCCGAAATAGGAAACTTGACGCTCTTGGATTCAAAGATAAACATCCGGGCACAGCAGAAGTTGTTTGATGAGAAAAAGAAGCGTTACAACGACAGCGTTATCAAAATGACCAGAGATCTGAAGGAAATAGAACACTGGGGAAAAGAAGAAATCAAAGACAGAACGTCATGGCTTGCTTCATGCTTTGACATCATTTGGTCCGTTGATCAAGCTAGCGAAGAAATAGTCTCGTTCCCGCGGTGGCACCAGGGCTAGCACTAACCCGGCAGCTGCCCAGGGAACCAAATGCCCTTGTGCATTCTGTTGACTCGCTTAGGCTCTCCTTCACTCACTGGAACAAAAAGATCGCCGTAATCGGTGATGTTCAACTTCGCACCTTTCGGGATTTTCTTACTGAGTGATGAAAGATGTTCCAGTATCGGCTCCTCCGTGTTTCTTGACAGCATTGAGCGTGACTCTAGGTCCATGATATCGACACCGGTGAATTCATACTCCCTGGGTAGCACGAACCCACGAACCGTGTCCGCATCCTCATCGGGAGCCGCCCCAAACCAACCAATCATGGTGGCAGTGCCTTTTATGTAGCCCATTGTGGCACCATCCTCGTCCACCCAAACCTCGCCACCACGCGGATAGTAACGAAGCCAGATCTCAGTGACCTGATCCCCTAGTTCGCCGAGCTCCCCCTTAACGGATGTGCCATTTTCATCGTAGATGTCCCTGGTGTTTCGATCTACTGAGAGTTTTCTCGAAGGCTTTGGCCCTTTCCACTTTGCACCCCAGGGCGGGCGTTTCTCGAATTCCCTCTGGGCAGTCGCATAATTTTGCTCAATCGCTCTGACCGCTTCAGGCTTCGGTGGTTCTGGATCCAGGACCTGAGGCGGCTCAAAAGTGCCAGCCAGGATTGCTTGGACACGCGATTTTACCGCCCTTGCCCAGCTAGCCACATCAAGACCAGGACTTTCGGTAACTTGCTGAAACAGACTTGAGATCTGGAACAGGGTGTTTAGATCGGGTCGTAATTGCTGGTGGTGAAGCTGGTTGAGTTTTTTACGAAGGTTGTCAGCTGCGTTCACCCAGATCTGATTCATGTTTGGAATTAGGTGCCAGATTTGTGAATCTGGTTGGGCTGCCTCATTGAGAACGAACCTCAGGTCGTTGGCAGAGTTGTAAGAAAAAGGAGCTCCAAGAGCTTTTCGGTAGTGACGAACTTCCTCGAACCAGTCAGGTTGACCAGCGGCGTTGAATTGATTGTTTAGAAAGTCTGAGAACTCTTTAGCTGCAGATATCTCCATAGATGCCATGATCCCAAGAATTGTGACGTCATTATCGTCAACAGGAAGTACAAAACTCATTAGACATTCATCCCAAAATCATTGATTACAGCCAATGCGCGAGTGACCGTATAGGTGACTGCAAGAGTTTGGATGTCTCCCGGAGTGACCACGACAGCCAGCTGATTTGCCGTCCTGGAGGTTTCTTCATCGATTTCTGCTCTGGTGCCGACGCGAAGGGCACCGACGGCTAGAAGTAGTTCTTCAAATGATTGCCCTAAGTACTCATCGATTTGGTCCAGATGACCAGCATGAAGAGTGAACCTGTCTTTGTCTGCGTTGTACTTCAATACGCTAAGGACAACGAGCCAGTTTCCATCTCGTGCTGGGGTGATTGACATCCGTCCCCGTTGTTCGAGTTCGTTGTGTTTTTCGAGACCACCAAGAAGATCGATAACCTTTACCTCTGGGTTAGCTTGGGGCCACTCGAGAAGGCCCACAATTAGATTCAACTCGTCTGAGCTCTCTACTCGGAAGCTAGTGAGCGTTGCACTCTGCTCCGCAGCTTCCCTACCCTCAGACATCGGCTTACCCCGGTAATCCTTGGTATCAGGCAGAAATTTAATTTCACACTTGCTAATAGAAATGCTTTCGAGTTCTGACATTCTCGCCCCCAACTGTCCCTTTTCTATGTTAGTGGTATCCCTCGCCTGCCAAAGGGGAAGACAGGCGAGGGAAGTAAGGTCTCAATTAAGGCTAGAGTGCAGACTTTTGGTTGGCTGGAGCTCAGGTTCATAAGGTGTGATTTTTTATCTTTCTAAAGACTCACTGCTTCGTCTCGGATTCTCACCCCTCTGGATCTTCAGCAAAACCTATGTTCACCAGAAAATTCAGGTCTAAAAACACCCCATAGTGCATTGTGTGATTGCTTCTTTTGATTCTGGCCAGGCAGGTTGCGACCAAGACAATAAAAGGTTCTTGCCGATGTAATTCGTACAGGGACTAAAAATGACCACCGACATTATTCGGCGCCACTATCGTTGCCTCGTTTTATGAAGTAGCCACTGTCACTGTCCGAGCTCTCACACATTGTTAGTTCTTCCCTGCTCAGGTAAGCAGGAAACCAAGATCCCCTGGTGTTGCCAGTTGGACCGTTGGTCTTGACATAGAGCAGGTTTGATTCCGGGCAGTACTGAATGTCTCCATCTATTGCCATTAGGCACTTCAGTTGCAGAGCTACTGCATCGTGGTAGTAAAGAACCTCAGCTTGTGCTCTTGTGGTTACCTGCAAGGAGTATGGAGAGATCAACTCAACCTTTGCCTGATAGCGCTTTTTATCTCTCATCACATTGCACTGCACATAGTGGGTAGTGGTATCCGGGTTGCTAGGCAGCCAGCCAGTTACTTAGCGCTGCCATTCTTGATGCCTTTGCTACGCTACTGCAGTCATAGGGCATTGCGTGCTTTGGTGGCGAGGAGTTTGGTCACAGGTGCAAGATTAGTGGCTCTCAATCAGGACGTGAATTTCCGCCCCCTACTGCTCCATGCGGCGCATGACCTGGTTGAAATCAAACTTGGGTGGCTTGCTGATTTCCTCGAAGTTCGCATCAATGAATTCTTCTTCGGTGAGCATCTTGCTGCCGATTCGAAACTGCGCAATGAGTCCAGGTGAGACATCTCCAAACAGTGCAATGAAGACAACCGGATCGACAGCAGCTGCTATCCAGTTTACATAATCTGCCGTCATTTTGATTTCCTGCCAGACACCGAAGAAAAACTGCTCTTGAACCTCGTCAAAACGCAATGACACCAGCCCTATTGGTGGAACAAGTCCTGCCCTATCTTGAATAATCCAGACAGTTGGCATAAGCGGAGCGCTCACCTGCCACTCGTCACCTGTCCACTGACAATTTGAGCAACCGATGTCAGGGCTATCTGGCTCAATGATGCATCCGCCGATAAAGAATTCCTTGCTCTCAAAAGCCTCTTTTGATGGGTAGCCATAAAGAATAGGAAGGAAGTCCCAACCACAAACTGGGCAGTTCTTGAGCCTCGTCTCGTTCATGTGGACTCCTTGTAATCGACTTCAAGAATGATGACATTGGGGTGTGACGTTTTAGCAGTTATCTTTTCGCCTGAAATCCCAGAAGCTCCATCAGCCTCGGGTCCTCGGAGCCGTCAACTCGCTTCTTTCGGTCAACTTCATAGTAAATCTCCGGGTTATGCACTGTGTTCAGTGGTTGATTTTTGCACCTGGATTGAGGTCTTTGGTGACGCCAGCAAATACAAAGCGTCTAGGCTTCGGTAACCTATGGCCATCAATTTCGTGCGGCACTATGTAGGTAGAAATAAAAACTAGTAATCCCTATTTGTTACTCAGATTGGACCCCCTTTTTTTCCTTCTCAATTGCGACTAACTTAACGGCCTACTGCGTTTGTTGTTAACTCATTCGACGGTAGATACTTTGAATTCTGGTGTAACGGTCGCGAACAAACGAAGCCAAGTACTTTGCCCTGCATTTGTTTTTGAACCACATGATGGAACAGAAAACAAGGCCCATCTGCAGGGCAAGGCGCGGCATCGCAAGCTCGTTTTCCTGTGCAATAGTGGACAAATTGCTCACGCTACTTCTTTGGAGTCCATCTAGGTGGTGCTCGAGTGATTGGGGATCCATGGAAGGAAAACGTCCTCCGTATTTATTAGAGTCTATTTATGGATTACAAAGACACTTATGACCTAAGCGTCAAAGCTATTGCTCAGCTCACGGCAGGACAGTTCTTGACCTTTCACTTCATTGACATTGAAAATCTTTGTGGTGGCAGTCTCTCCAGTGAAAACATCCAAGACGCCTTGAGTAGGTACGTAAACGTTTTGAACAGAGAAGGTTTCCAGGACTGGATTGGCCATGATGTCAAGAAGAAGGGAAAGTATCTTTTAAACCATTTCGTGATTGCATGCGATAACGCTCACCTGCAAAAGCTCTCTCAATTGGTTGACAAAAGTTGGAACGTAACTCTTCTTCCGGCTCAAGGACAGAACGGCGCGGACGAAGCTCTCATCTACTGGCTCCGAATGTATTATGAAAGCGGCGGGCACCCGAGTGAGGTGTACATAGCCTCGGGCGACCATTTCTTTGAAGCTGCTGCTCGAAATGCGAGTGCTAAGGGAGCGAGGGTAAGACTTGTATTCAGAACGGAAATCTCTGCCGCCAATTCACTTCGGCGTTTGAATGTTCCAAAAATTTTCCTATTTACCCGAAACGAAATCGACCCACTTCTAGTCATTGATGGCGAAGAGAGAGTTGCGCTACGGATACTAATCAACGCAAATAAGTCAGTCGATTTCTATGTTGGTTTACCTCCAAGACCTCCAAACTGGGTAGGTTATGACGCCTTTACGACCACAAAACTCGGAAAAAAAATGCGAGGCCTAGAGGTTGGGGAGAAATTTTATGAGGGAAAAGTAGAGTATGAAGTAATCGAAAGAAAAATTTTGCCACGGTCTTGACTAAGGATAGAAACAGAAGTGAAGCAGTCTGAAGAGCCAGTAACTTTCCTAGAGATTCAATTGAGTCTTCGTTCACCTAGCTCCTTCAGGACATCAGCCCTGTCACTCAGATCATCAGAGCGTGATCGCTCCCAGAGTTCGTCCTCTGACATATCCTCGCGACTTGTCACTTCTTCCCCCTGTCTACAAACCTTGGAACCTCCAGCTTCGCCTGTATTTTCTTGCGAGCGAGGTAGCGCTACCGTGGGTTTGAGGTTGATCTAGGTACGGGTGAAAAGAACTGCTTTGGGTTGACTCGATAGCTACTCATTTGAACCCCCAATTTCGATTGAAGCTAGATGGTAAGAGAGGGGGCTGACATTTTTGGTGGGCCAAAGATGAACTTAGATCAGAGGTCTAATTCTCTCCAGGCGATTTGAATGAAAGTGCATCAATCAGGTCCGCAATTGCAGCCGCTGTTGGCTCAAAGCCTGGGGCAGGTATACCAGCGGTCAAGAAGGTGTCTCTTCTTATTTCCAACATGATTGACTGCACCCGTGGATCTTTGCCATAAAAAGCAAGTGGAACATAGGTGCCAACAAAGGGTGAGTTTATGTCAATGTCGCCGAGCCCAGAAAAAGCATTCCTAGCTAAAGCAACCAAATTTTCTGAGGTGTGAAAATCATCAACCCCTAGACACAGTGCTGGTCTAGCCGATTCCTTATAAAGTTCGTAATCAGATGGCACAGCCGGGTATGAGTGCAAATCAATTATTACTACCTGACCAATTGCCTCCAGGCGCTCTTTCACGAGCGCCTGGAGTGCAGCTGAATACGGGTTGAAGTAGTGATCGATTATCTTCTGGGACTCAGCAATGGAAATGTCCCGCAGCGGTTTTTGATCACTAGTCATTGAGTAAACAACCCCCATGCCAACCTGGTTCATAACTTCTGTTTCATCAGGGAATCGTTCTGGGTCAAAGACCAAGCGAGACAGCTTGTTCTCAAATATCCAAGGCTTCATGGTCGCCCGCTTCGACGCGCGGCTCGCAAGCTCATCAGTTAGCCCATCGGTCATTAGGTCCAGCTCATGCTGCAACTCTTTGCCAGAAATAAGCAAGTGCTCCGCGATTTTCTTTGGAATTACCGTGCTTGCGTGTGGAACATGGATGATCACTGGAGACAAGGAGTCTCCTCTTATTACAGCCCAGTTCATAATGCTGTAGACCTATGGCTTGGGGTGCTAAATAAACGATTTTTTTGTGATTTTTTCACGATTCTCCTACTTATTAGGAGCTGGCGATAGCCAACTCATTCTTAGTTGCTAGGTCGTCTAGCCGACTCTTTCCAGTGCACCTTGTGATGAGTCACAGGTAGCGTTGACGGGGTGCTGGAGCCCTTTACCGTCTTTCTAATGAGTCTTTGGTTTCCCACCTAGGTGGTGAGGTGTTACTTAGCTTTGTAGTTACAGAGCGTATCTTTAGGCTCTGTCATTTTTAGCGTGAGCCACTCGAAGTAGCCCGTTAGTTCGGTAGGTCTTGCGGTGGTTTCGGGCCGGTTCAAAAAAACGTAATGGGCGTTACTGCAACCCGAGTTTCTGTCTGAGGGAGCTTGTGAAAACATCGAAATAGAATTCAGATTGGGCAATCGCTTTTTCGTAGAACCAGCTCTCGACATTCTGGGCGCCTTGGGCTTGAAGTCCTAACATTGTTGAACCGAGCCGGCCATTCAAGCTGCTGAGATTCCCAGGCAGAGCTAATGATTTAGTCAACAGCAGTTTGGAAGAGGCATAGTCACTGGACTTCAGCTCTGGAGAGCTAGCGCTAGCCGTCCTGTTGTCCGTTGGATGAAGAAGGCAGAGATTTCCTATGCTGTGAACCCAATCTGCGCCCCAAGTTGAGTCGAAAGTAGATGACAAAGCCAACACCTGTGGGAAAATATGATCCAAATCATATCCTTGCTTGGGGGTAGTTTTTCCAGCCCGAGAAGTGGTTTTCAGAAGTGCTTCGACCGTTGTATCTGCCCCGTGGTTTGATGCTGAAGACTCCACAAAGCTGGCCGCCGATGCCAATGCAAATCTCATGCGCTTCTTATCTCGAGCGTTCGTGTAACGAAGCTGCATGAATCGAGGGCGCGCGGCAGCAACAAGATTATCAAACTCCTTAGACTCCATTCCTAGAACCGCATATAGCTCATCAACCTCGGTGCTATTTCCGATGCTGGTGATGGCCTTACTGAGGGCCCAGAACTGTGCATTCAAAGAATTGGCCCCCTCCTCGGCGAACAAGGATATTGCCACTCGAGCATCAATGAATTCTGCCGTTAGCTGATAATTCTTGGAACTTTGGAATTTGGTTGCCTCGAGCACAGACGGAAGATGTTGGACAACTCCGAAATGTCTAGCCGCAACGAGATTTTGATTGTGGTCGTTGGTGGTCGATGCCCCTATTTTCGCCAAATTCGCTGCTGCCGAGATGATTTCTTTTGAAAATTTTGCGGGGTCCGCTATGGTTCCGTCACGAAGTTTGCCTTGCCAAGCTTTGTAGACACCAGCACTCGAGACAAATGAGCCTGTTATCGGCTGAAGCATCGCTTGCATGAGGTATCCCATGCTTGCTGCCTTGTGGGGCCTCACTTTGAAAACTGACTCTGCAGCTTCAAGCCAGTCCTTCGAAATTGTTTCGTACTTCTCCCTAGGTGCATTCATGAAGAGCAGGCCTTTGAGAAGTTCAGCCGAATTTAGAGGCATCCCTCTGCTGTTGAGTTTCTCGAATATTTCCAACGCTTGTTCCTCGGAATGCAAGGTGGCGGTCACAAGGTAAACATTGAAAAGCAAACTGTTGGTGTATTCAACCAATAAATCTACTGTGATGAGATTGTTCCTAGTCCAAGAAGATAGGTTTGCGAAATTCTGGCTCAGGTTATCCTGACTTGTGTTTGAGGCGATTTCGTTCAATGGCTCTTGGTTGACAATTTTGCCGAGCCAGCCATCAGCTTCTCTTGTTGCATTGAACCTTTGCCTCTCCGATCCGTCCTGAAGATCTCGCCGGAAAAGAACGCCCCTGATGGCAGCCATCGCACTCGCCTCTTCGCTTGCTGCGGAATAAGAGATTCCGAAGGCCTGGAATTGAGCAAACAATGCAGCGCACAGCATGTAAGCGCTAGTTAATCTCTGTTGGCCATCTACAACCAAAAAGGTAGAACCCGTTACCCGCGCACCGGAGTCAGGAGCGATTATGACTTGACCCAAAATGTAATAGGGGTCATCAGACCTTACAAACGAACCCAGATCCTCTAGCAACGCGTTGATTTGCTCCTCTTTCCAAGCGTATTCTCTTTGATAAGGGGGGACCTTATAGGATTCATTCTTCGAGAATAATTCTGCGAGATTCACTGACTCTACTTGCGGCTTCGACATGCGCTACTTTCCTATTCCATTGGTCATGTTTTTGAATTTTTGCGATACCATTTCAGGGATTACTGAGGCCATAGTGCGGCCACTCTTCTTCAAGTTGTCGAGAAGCTCCAAACCAGCGTTTGCGTGAGCTTCAAAAGCACGAAGAACCTCGAGGGTGTTTTCTTCCGAGAGTGGGTCATCGGACGCAAAAGGCTGATTGCTGACTGCAATTAGATACATCAATTCCCGACCACCTGAAGTGCCCAAGAGAACATTCAGGCGAATGTCTCTGCTCGATCTCTTGCAGGGTCGACTCAAGTTTTGATCCAGTGCTAGAGATGCTGCAAATATTGCGATTGAACTGTTGTCTTCAAAGTAAGGAAGTCCCTTCATCTCATCTAGAACTGACTCAAAACTGTCGTCGAAACGAAGCCTCATATCTTGGCTCACTTTGTCAACCTTTCGATGCTTGTATAGCTGCTTTTTTCCCTGTATGTGATTAGTGGCGCGCGTACTCCAAGTACCTCAGGGCAATAATCTTCATATTCAGCACTTTCGTGCATTCTCAGAACGTGAGGGCCGTTGACCTGACCAAGCTCTTCAAGAATGAAAATGGCATGAGTGTCAATAGACAAGATAATTGTTTGGCCCGCTGCTTCTCTGAGCCAATCAATCACAGTCTTGTAGAAAGGGCGTGCGAGAGTTCCGAAGCCTGCATCAATTACCAGTGGATACTCGCCCACTTGCTCGACAAAGTCTTCATCTTGCATTTCTGCCGATATTCGAGCAGCGACTCTATTTAGGGAAAGAACCAAGCTAAATGCGAGCAGTGTTTTTTGACCATCCGCACCGAGTGAAGAAACGCCGTCTCTGAGAACCCGTACTCTGAAGTTCTCGTCAAGTGAGACGGTTGCCGACTTGTAGTTGTAAATTGGAGCAACCAGGTCTTGCATCTCTTTCTCAATGTCTTCTCTGAGCCTGGCTTTCATTCGAGTCGCATCTTCGGAGATTGCGTTAAGCACCTTGGTCAGGGATTGATGCTGTCGAACTAAAATGCCCTGAGACCCTCTGGCCACTCTAGCTTCCGTTAGCTCTGCATTCTTATCCCTCAGAATTTGCTGTAGATTTCTGTGGGATTCCCTTGCATCCCCTAACCGCATTTCGACATCAGGAATCAGATTTTGAAGTTCCGTTTGACGCAAAATTTGCGACTCTAGATAACTATCCTGTGAATCATCCACGGCTTTCTTCAAAAGGGCTTGAATTTCAGAGTCTATTTCCTCGAGTTCATTCGAATTCAACGACGCCGAGGAAGTTGTGTGCTGCCACTCCGCGAGCGCCATCTCCGGGTTTAAGACTCCACTTTTTATTGAACTTTCCAAAAAATTATACCGAGCGGGGAACTCCATCAGATTCCTAGGTTCGAGCATCGCGAGTAGATGATCTCTAGCCGAGTCACCCTCGTCCAGGTGCCTTCCGCAAATACACTCTTTCGAATCAAGGAGTCCCCTAATCGAGTCCAAGGGAAACGAGTTCTCAAGCTTGCCTTGATTTCTAAGAGTGCCCAGTGACTCGAGTGCTCTCGAGGTTGCCACGGAAACAAATGGAATCCAGGCTTTATCCTTTATGAGACTATCCATCCGTTCGTCGAGCTCGAGACGTTGATTCTTCAAGTTGTCTCTTTTGAGTCTTGCCTCAGCTAGTGTCACGAGTGCACCGACATCCGACTTTCGCTCTTCGAGATAATTGGTTATTGAGGTGAGTTCATTTAGTGCTTGCTTACTTTCCCCCTCAAGCTTTGAAACCAACTGCTCTGCAACCAAAACTTTTTCAGCATTAGCGTTTATAGATTCAATAATTTGAGTTGCTGCATCCTCTCCAGGGATGCCCGAGATTCTCTTCTGCATTAGCAAAAGAGTTGAGTTCCCGGCTTCCACAATCATTTCAGTTTTGTCAAGTCCGGAAACACTCTTTATGTCCTCTGCAAAGCTCGAGAAGTTCTGCTCATCAAAAAATGTGTGCAGGTTCTCTCCTGGGAAGAAAAAGAACTTGGCCAGATTAGGAGGAAACCAGGAGTTAATCCACTTGCCGGGAGGAGTGATGAGTGAGCCATCCAATGTGTTGAGAAGGTTGAACTCGCTCCCCATTCTGACTTGCTTATTGCCCTGTTTGCGAACTTTCAAATGCCTCTGCACAGCGTAGACAACAGATCTGAGCTCAAATTCCAGCTCCACCTCAACTAAGGCCTCATCGCCCTCGGGGAGATTCTTGAATATCTCGTCATTGCACAAGCGCTCGGGGTTTTCAAGAGAATCAAGCACTTGCCCGTGAAAAACGAAATTCAGGGCTGACAGCAGCGTTGTTTTACCCGCCCCGTTGACTCCAATTATGATATCCACGTTGTTTGAAGATTCAGATGCAGCGCCGAACTCAAGAACGCTAATTTCAGAGAACTGCCGGAAGTTTTTTAGTGTTAACTTGTTGAGTCTCATTTTATATTTAGCCTTACCAGCTCATCTATGACCCCGATAAGGTCTTTCTGATTGACCTTGTGGATGGTTGTACTTTTGCTAAGAATGGCTCGACGAAGAGCATCTTCATCTGTGCTCAAGTCTCTGCCTCCACTGCTGCCACTTGACTTGGGGTCTCCTTGAATACCCTTGTTGTCGGTGTTTTCGTCATTCTTATCCATAAAATATCCTCAGCTGTTCGATTGCCCTTAATGCTTCCTCACGGTTGTCACAAGCGTCAATAAATTCCAAAGTACGAGCAAGTTCACGTTTACCAATGACCTTCTCAGCCTCAAGCCTAGATTGGTCCCCAGACTTTTTGGGAAGAAGGAAATAGTCGTAAATCACCGCAGTGACCTTATTGGGATGGTTTCTTAAAACCCTTCCCCGACGCTGGACAAATTGGCGAGGATTGGCACTGGATGAAATGAAATAGGCAATCGAAGCCGAAGGAATATCAACCCCCTCATCAAGACACCTCATAGACAAAAGATGCGTTAGGTCGCCTGACACAAACTCAGAGATTAGCCTCTGTCGTTCAGCCCTCGGTGTGGTGGCCTCATAGATTGAGCTCTTGCCAAATTTCTCGCGGCTAATTAGAGAACGAACCCTATCAATTTGGCGATCTCTCTGGCCAAGCGGTGATTGGCCTTCGGCGCAGTAAACCAACTGTCCTGAGCGGCCTGTGTTTTCGGTCAGATCTCGATGAAGAACTGACCACTTACCTGCCGCGTCACCCAATAGTGCAGACCGCAGCCTCAAAATGCCTCCTGCTTTTTTCGCCTCTTTCTCAGTCAGCTCAAAAAAAGAGCGCCCTCTCAGTATCTTCCCTAAATCCTCAGATAGCTCGACAAATGTGTCGGTCTCCTCGTCGGACATTGACACTACTCGCGGCAAGTATATGTACCGGCTCAAGCACCCCAGAGTGATTGCATCTTTAATGCTGAGCTTAAATGAGATTGGCCCGAAAAAGTCGAGAAGCTTTTGGGTCCCCTTAGGGTCCAACCATCGCTCTGGAGTAGCGGACAGGCCCAGCCGGAATCTTGCATTTTTGGGGAGGCATGAAATTGCTTTTGCAGTGCCAAAATTGTGAACTTCATCCGCAATAAAAACGATGCTCCCCGGAAAATCGCGAACTATTTTTTGGAAAGCCGGAGTCATGAAGGTGGCCTGAGTCGCTATAACTTGAATGGAATGTCCAGCGAATTTGGCCGCACGAACGCACGCCTCAGAAAAACTAGACTCCCAATTAATCCTGGATTCACATGCTTCAATTACCGTCAATCCGTCTAGCTTAAAGTAGGCAGCCCATTGGTCTACTAGGTGAAGATACGGGCACACTACCAGAGTCATCGAAGATATTGAATCTGCCTTTAGCCGAGAAGTTACAGACAAAGCTGCACTTACTGCCGTCAATGTCTTACCAGTTCCTGTTGCCATCTCAAGAATGGAAGAGAAATCCTGGTTTACCCAACTAGAAATCGCCTCAACTTGATATGGTCGCAATTGAGCCCCCATGCGATTATGCTGGTTTAAAAATCATCATTAGTCAAGCAGTTTGAGGCTTCGAGGACTGTCTTTTAGGAGGAGAGAATGTTATTAGCCGATTTTGAATCTCTGTTGGCGGCGGCGTGCCCGAAGGGTAACCATTGCGTTTTTGGAGTTTATGCACAGGGAAATTCTCCCAACTTTTCTGTTCGTTACTCTGGCCAGACAGGAAAGGGTATTACGCAAAAGTTTTTGGGTTCAACAACCGGGCCCGAACTCCGAGAGCTTCTCCTCATAGGAGATAACTTCAAGGAAACCAAAATTCTCTTCCAGTTCCTGACGCTCTGCCCGATAGGGAAAATACGAGCCTTTAGAAAGGAATATTACGAAAGGTTCAGCTTTGCAAGCAGCAGTCGAAGCAGTTCGCTTACCCCGTTCGATTTCCTTCGAGAGCAGCGAGATCGAAGAATTCAATTTCAACTGACGGTGGATTTAGAGAACTTGGACATAGTTGAAATCCGACCCAGCGCTTTTGTAAAGACTACCCTTGACTCCTCGTCCAGACTAAGGCAAGCGATGTTTGAAGCTACTGGCCTGAACAACAAAGGAGTGTTCTCCTGACCGGCTAAGTCGTAGAGCCGCTGCTTCCGATAATTTATTTCCCAGTTCCTCTTATGACTTGTTCCAAGTACCCGGCATTCAACCAAAAGCACTGTCGTAAGTGCATTCCTCCCTGCGGGGTCGGTATTACGTCATTCCCGTTTCTTCCCTTCGGCCGAACGTGGGCAACAAGACTCTCTGAAGATTTAGGTAGGTCAGTGGCATCTATAGCGACGCGCCTCTTTGTATCTTCCCAAACTCTCATCGCCTCTAAACGGTCTCCATAGGGCATATTCCAAAGAAGCACACGATCCAATCTTTCAACACCATTTTTGTCTGGTCGAAAGATTACGAACAGGAACTTCTTTTCGAGTTTTTCGTAAAAGGAGGAACCCTCCCAGGTCTCTTCCAGGATTTCCAGGAACTTAAACCCCGGAAATGACATGGACTCCTTTGGTCTCCCCCGAGCACCCAAGCGAATCGTCTTCATCTCAACCCCAGCTTTTTGTAGTTCAGGCACGGAATGACCGCCATCGCTGAGAATTTTCACAGCTAGATTGCGATGAAATCCCTTCTGGTTCTTATTCGATTTCATGACATCAAAAGACTTTGAAATCTCTAGCACCGATTTTTCTCGATGCGCATCGAACTTAGCGACGATTACTTCCTCAAAAGAGCTTTCGTGAAGGGCCGCCATGAAACCTGAATCAGACTCATGGTTGCCAATTAGGCTACTCATGAAGCCTTGCTTGAATGCGAATGCTCTTGATTTGGCACCGATTTCAGAGAACGGCTGCTTTCTCAACGATTCTCCAAGCCCGCCTGAACCTTTTCTGCACGCTCCTAAATAGACAGTGTCCCCCTCGGAAAGTTCATGGGCCTCTCCGTCCATGATTTTTTGTCGAATAAATTCCCAATCGCTCCTGATTACTATTAGATCTGCCTCTGAAGCCCTAAACAGCAAGGGGTCTAGGACAAACCGTCTATCTACGACTGGTCTTTCCTTCTCGTAAAGATAGAAGAGGATGAGCAGGACCCTGCATTTACGCAGGAACGAAGATTCTTCCCAAGACTCATTAACGACTTTCTCGAAATTAATCATTCCAAGCACCAATCGCTCCTTCGCCTTATATCCGCCGCTGGCTGCCCTAAGAACGCCTGTTGTCTTTAGCTCAAGGCCTGCCTCCGTAAAATCCGGGCCGCTATCCGAGCCTGGTTCGAGCTCAAAGAAGAACGACTCAACCAACGAGCCAAGGTCACCTCGATTTTTGTCGTTGGCAATAGCGTTTGGGATGAAGGTCGCCTCGGAAAGAGATCTCCCCGTCAACTTACGGGCAAAGCTGTAAATGGATTCCACTGAAGCCGGGTCGTAATTTGCGTTTTGCATCGCATCAGTTTACTTTTCTTGAAGCCGCGCATACTTGAAGTAACGGCATCTAGCTATTTCAATAGGTTGCCCTCAAGAGCTAAAAAATCTTTGTCTGAGCTCCGCCCCAACCATCTCGACGAGACCCACGACGAGTGCATTGCCCATAAAAAATGCTCTCTTGGAATCTGAGATCTCGACTCCGTCTGCACCGAATCTTGTCCAATCGTCTGGAAAGCCACTCAACCTCTCTAATTCCAGCGGGGTGAGCCTCCGATGGCCTCTCTTTGTTTCTATGACGTGCTTGAAGCGGGAGGGAGTAGACCCTCCCTCGCCTGTCAAGATTGTCCTCGAGGGTTTATCCAGGCTGTCCGGAAAAGCCATTTTTCCTTCGGAGTAGTTATAACGGTGCCCAGATTTTGCCACTCTGGCAATGGACTTAGCCCCTTTGAGAAACTGCCAGCTGCTCAACTTTTCTGACGATATCCAGTACTCGTCTGGTACCTCGGAATCACTAATTAGCACTGATTTGAGCGTCTTTGGGTTGCTGGCTCTAGTTTCAGGCTTAGCCGTGTAGACGGTGCCGGAAGAGTAGAAGCCCGCGCCAAGAAATGGAGACTTTGGCTGGTCCAGGTTGAAATGGGAAGAAATATGTTCAGGGTCATGTGCAATCTGAAAAGTAGTGGCCGAAGAATAGGCGGCAACAGGAAAGGACTTTGGAAGAATCCCACGTTCAAAGTAATCCTCTCCTTTCAAGTTATCACTAAGGGCCACATCCAGTCTTATTGCAACAATGAATACTCTTATCCTCCTCTGAGGGAATCCATAATCGGCGGCATTCACTACGCGCCATTCGATTACGTACCCTAGGTCACCGAGTGTTCGAAGCATGACTGCAAAATCTCGCCCGCGCTGAGAAGCCGGAGACTTAAGTAACCTGTCAACATTTTCCAGAAATACAAGTTTTGGTTTAGTTAGAGCGACGAGTTTGTGAATTTCCCACCAAAGAACTCCTTTTTTCCCCTTTAGGCCCTGTGAAGAGCCAGCACTCTTCGCAACTGAGTAGTCCTGGCAAGGGAAACCTCCGACAATCATGTCCGCCTCCGGGATCGGAACGCCCCCGACCTTATGCAGCTCTACCGCCTCCGCGATATCCATGTTGGAATGGGATTCTCCACCGAAATTGGCAATGTAGCAAGCAGATGCGTGCTGAGCTTTTGTTGAAGGCTCCCATTGATTAGACCAGACTGTTGACCAGCCCGCCGCCTCAAGCCCGAGCCGAAACCCCCCAACTCCTGCAAAAAGTTCAACAACTCTGGGGCCATTTGATTTGTTCGACATGAGTCAAGTCTAGGGTCCCAGTTGGACAAAATTAATATTATTTCGGGTCCACACGAGGCAAGGCTTTGCGATTCTAGTCGCGTGAGTCTCTGGGGTATTTTTGAGCCATTCTCGAGTTTCAGCTTCGCATCAGACAAAGGCTCAGGGGAGCGGCACTGTTGGTAGCCCACGTCAAAACGACGAGTTTTGAAAGTGGAAACATACGTCAGTGGCAGGTATTTGGCTGAAGCCAAATCTCAGACTCTCCATGGCAAAAAACGTGAGTCTCTTTTAAATCACTCCGCCACCACACAAACCAGTACCCTTTGAATAGAGAGACTTGGGGGGTCATGAAGTTCATACCAGAGGAACCAAGATTCAAAACCAACTTCTCTGAAACGAAGCTCTTCGAATCTCTAAAGGGGTTGGGTGTAAGTCTCGACTGGACCGTCATTCACTCCGCTCAAATCGGTCGAGACCCAGATGTGAGGTTTGGGGAAACTGACTTCTATGTGCTTATTCCTGGCAAAGGAATAGTTGCAATCGAGGCAAAGGCTCCAAGCCAAGTTACTTACAAAGACGGAAACTGGAACGTTGAGGGCACGCCTAACCCCAAAAAGAGCCCATTGGCTCAAGCCGATAGAGCCCGCGCTGCAGTCAGGAAGTTCGTTGAGGAAATCGGAGTCTCTGAAGAGGTGCCGATTGCCCGAATGGTTTGGTTCACGTCTTTGGGAAGGCACCAGTTTGACCCAGAATCTGGTGGGGACTTCCAATTCCACGAATGGGAGCTGGCCTGGAAGCAAGACTTAGAAATTGCACCTAAGGCAGTAGAACGAGTTCTGGATGAATACA
>Ga0209390_10003383_pt1 | contig 25956 bp, 19 predicted proteins | sample BON01_FD_187212 | JGI IMG/M metagenome (GOLD analysis project Ga0209390, IMG submission 187212) | Freshwater microbial communities from Lake Bonney liftoff mats and glacier meltwater in Antarctica - BON-01 (SPAdes) (version 2) | ecosystem: Environmental > Aquatic > Freshwater > Ice > Glacier... | reverse complement strand
TAAAAAGCTGAAACACCTGGAGAAACAAAACCTGCAACTGAAGAAACTGCTCGCTGAGGCAGAGCTTGAGAAAGCAGTGTTGAAGGAGCTGGCCGAGGGAAACTTTTAGGCCCGGGCATTGCGGGCATGGTTGCGCGCGTATGCGCGTAAACACGCCCGGTGGGGTTATCGGCGGGCAACCGTGGCAGCCAGAGAGGCTGGGTGGGCGGTGAATCATAAGAAAATCCAGCGTTTATGGGGTGAAGAAGGCCTCCGGGTAGTCGTGAGGCGCCGCCAGAAACGTGTGGGGGTTTCTGGCCTGCCCACCATCACCCAAGCGGAAAGCCCAGGGGATGTGTGGGCGATTGATTTCCCATCCGACTCGACCATGGCCGGTAAACCGTTCAAGATTCTCTCTATCGTTGATGAACACACCAGAGAAGCGTGGGGCGGGAAAGTGGAGTACTCGATCACCGCACAAGACCTCATCGACCAGCTCGATGTCCTCGTCATCGAACGCGGTATGCCCAGAGCACTCCGCATGGACAACGGACCAGAATTCATCTCGAAAGCCCTTCGCGAATGGGCTATCGAGGTGGACTTGGTGTTTATCCCACCAGGGCAACCCTGGAGAAACGGGTTCATCGAATCCTTCAACGGCAGGCTCCGGGACGAATGTCTCAGTGTCAACCAGTTTTACTCTCTGAGCCATGCGAAAGGCATCATCGGCATCTGGAAGGAGGATTACAACACGACCAGGCCGGGTTCATCACTGGGGTATTTGGCCCCAGCGGTTTATGCTGAAAAGTGCACCCACTAAAAACCAGTGACGATTCTCACAGAAACTGGACCTAAAACAAGGGGCAGGTCACGCGCCTCGATTAGAGTTAGGGCCTTACGTTTCCCGGGTCGGGGTGGTGCGCATTCTTCGGAAGAGCGCAATGCGAGGCTCTCGGTTGGGCAGAGAAGAGGCAGAAAAAAATGGCAACACCTTCGCGCCAGTTACTCTTCAGCAAACGACTCCCCACCACTCGCTTGGTGGGGACTTTCTGAGGATGGTGACTGCAATTGTAACCTTTGCAAATGGCCGTTTGGCCCACATGCATCGACGCTTTAAGCGTCAGGTGAGAGAGTTCGGGGTATTTGGCAGGGCCTTTGTCTGGACCGAACGGGATCTAGATGGGGATTTTTGCAAAGCATACGATGGGCTCTTGAGACCAGAAATCCGGGGTTTTGGTTATTGGGTCTGGAAGCCTCAGGTGATTCTCCAGGCATTGGAGCTGCTGAACGAGGGGGATATCCTTGTATATCTAGACTCTGGCTCCCACCTCAACCCTCGCGGGAGAGAGCGTTTTTCGGGTTATGTAAGAGAATCAGAATCTTCGGCAACAGGAATCCTTGCCTTTCAGACTGAACACCGGGAAGGGCACTGGACCAAAGGGGATCTCCTGGATTTTTACTCTGTCCGGGGGCACGACGCGGTGGTTGACAGCGGCCAAATCCAGGCGGGCGCGCTTGTTATCCAAAAGAGAGCAACATCGGCTGACTTTATGCGCAAGTGGCTTCACCCATTCGCTTTTGATGTGGGGCTCGTCGACAACAGCCCTTCGCAGTCACCAAACGACCCTGGTTTCAGGGCCCACAGGAATGATCAGTCGGTTTTTTCGCTCATCGCGAAAGACGAAGGAATAGCCACGTTAAGCGCGAGTGAGCAGTATCCGTCTGGGGAGGGCATGACATGGGCAGATTTGAATTTGATGCCCTTTCACCACCGCCGGGACAAGTCAACGGCCTTTGAAAAACTCGCCGTGCGGTTTGCCGAGCGTTCAGTGCCTCTTCAGGTTTTTCTGGTGAAGACTAAAGCTCTCATCTTGCGGCTTACGCGAGGGACAGGAGGGTCATCCTCTGATTAGAAAGTGGGGATTTGAACGGGTGCCCATCTATTTATCGATACCGTCTGTAGTCCTTTTGCTAGATATTGCGCCGAGCCAAAGTGGGGCCTACCAAAAATCAATAACCCACGTTGATGGACAGGGCGTCGGACATATTTTCCCTTCCTAGCCCTATCCAATTGGGGAGAGGGAGATCGCGGTCGTTGACTAACCTGAAGTCGACCCAGGGGCGTGGGTAGGTTACGACTCTCTCTTCCGAATTGGATAGCCATGCCGCCCACCAGCTGAAGCTGCTATTCGCCATCACAAGGTGAGAGGCCATCGACATCAAGATTAAACTTTCCAGAGCGACGCTGTCCTCTGGAGGCCGGAGGAAGCTGACTTGCTTGGCTTTGGATAGCGATGGTAGCGAGGAAGCCAGATCGACATCGTCCGAGAAAACCCTGATGGTGTCAACTCCACTCAGCTGTGAAATTAGGTCAATTGATCTTTGGTAGTAGTAGTCAGTGGCAATGCCCATTTGAGTTATTGCCAGATAGTCGCACCGCCTCACGTGGATTCCCACCCAAGGCGGTGAGGAGAAAAGCTCTTCCTTTGTCTCCATGAACCAAGAACTGGGATTGCGAATGTTCCGAATCTCAGTTTTTAACACCGCAGCGTCCGCCGCAAAATACTTCCACGATTGCAAATACCCGTCAAGCGTCGAACCGTCGGGGGCTTGCATGACCCGGGGGTCGAACCAGAAACCCCGCTCTTTTACCAGCGGCGCGGCTCCGGTCGACTGGCCGATTGCGCGTAAAAGCTTCTTCACGAGCGCAAATCTGTTGGCATCCGCAGCCCCGTGGGTCGAATCGACAATTTTTGTCACTCGGGAATGGAAAGAACCAAGCTCGTAGCTGCGGCCTTTGCTGGTGGACATGCCGATGAGGTCAACTACTAAATCGGTGCCCAGTTTTTGAGCAAGCGTCGCTCCAGTCGCGTAAACGAATAGCTGGTTTCCCAGGCCCCCAAGAGGTCTAATTGTTATGGCCACGCCTAAAATCTACCAGCAGAGGCACTTCGCCCACGGTAGCGCCTGTTAATAATCCTTCTCCATGATCTGGCGCAGCGTTGGATGAGAAAATCGCAGGCCGCTCCAAGCCGCCTGCGCACGGTGGCTGCTCTGCCTGGCGATCTGTAGATCAACGCTGTTATGCCAAGCATTAAGGCTGAAAATTGGTGGCCTGCGGGGTTTTCCGGCGCCTTAGGAATACGGCTGATCTGCTGGAGCCATTCAAAAAAGTCCCGGATGTATAGAGCTTTGACTCCAGGAGGGTAGCCCTCCTGAAGACGAGCTTGAATTTTCTGAACTGAACTCTTTGTGTCTGAGAAATTTAGGCGATGAAGCCGACTCGCACCCGAGGACTGCGAAGCTATCGCGGACCAATCCGGAACGAAGGGGAACGCGCCGAAGCAGATGGCTTCGTTGAACTTTCCGGAACTGCCCCACTGGAAATAGGGTTTGTCGTAGGGGAGCGCGACCACCCGGGCATTTTCAAAGAGTTCCTGGAAAAGATTTGCTGGGAGAGGAAGGAAGGTGATTTTCTCGCGGCCACCGGGACTTCCGCCTCGCTCCCATGTTTCCTGTTTGAGCGCCACTTTAACCCGAATGCCCCTTGCGCCGAGCTCGTTGCTAAGCTGCTCGACACTTTCCAGCTCCGAGGGCCTTTGGGGCAAAAAGAGCACATCGCAATCCCGATCTTCCCAGGGCTTTCGTTCTGATTCTGGGTAAGACGAATAAATTGGGTACACGTGCAGCTCGATGCCAAGCCTGGCCCTCAAATGTTCAGCCAAGGGCACAGTTTCGGCCGAGAAACTTAAGTTAGCGGGGGCAGAGCGGGCGGCCGATATGAGGGCTCGAAGACGAAGCGCGGAAAAGAAACCTCGGTTAGACAAGAATGCTAACCATTGGTCTGCCCAATGAAAATTGAAGAGAAATCTGAGGTGGGGAAGGCGAGAAGAGAGCCACAAACTCAGAAGGAATTCGGCAACACCGCCATCGTAGAGCTGGACATGCGTGAGTCCGCGCTCAGACGCCGCGGATAAGTCCTTGTGCAGGGCGAATATTCGATATTTTCGAAACCCATTTAAAGAAACACGAAATTCATGTCGACTGAGTCCGGGACTCAGCCTTTCCGTAAGGTGTGGCGCTGCGCACCCCTTTGGCCCCCACGTCTTGCCTTCTTCCGAGCCCAGAGCGCCTTGATAGTCGAAGAGGCTCTTGTACATCCAGTAGTAATGGCCCGCGGATGAGTGATTTGACGCGCGGGAGGAGATTGAACCTAGAATGATTGAAGACATTTAACTTTTATGCTATCGGGCACCCCGCGCAGAAACTGCACTCAGCAGAGTTCTCTTGCGTCGAGAATCTGGAGTTTGATTTATTGCCGGTTCCCGGCTGTTGAGACCAACTTGAGGAGTTCGGCACCGTAACTCCCAACTGGCCTTTGGAGAAAGAAGGATGTTGCCGCTAACGACTCTTCTTCGCCGATGGGTGGAGCCGTCAATTGCTCAGATAGCAGGGGGGAAAGGTCCCCCATCTGGTTACAAAAAGTAAAGCCTGGAATCTTTTCTGTCCCGTCAAAATGCTTAAAGTATCTTCGGGATGTGTGGGCGTTGAGGCCATCATTGTAAGAGAGCGCAATTACCGGACGCATACACAGGGCTGCCTCAAAGAGCATTGTAGTGAGGGGCCCGATGACAACAAGTGCGTTTCTCAAGAGACCGGGGTAATAGTCGAGATCGGGTTGAAAACTTCCTGCGGAGTCACCATCTGACTCTGAATCGCGTGCTCGAGAAATCTGATTGTCAATTACGGTTCTCTCTAGCTTGCTGTTGTCAAAGGTAGTTTCGGAGTTGTGTTTTTGGCGCCAGGGGTGTGGCCGGTACACGATTTTGAGCGCTGTATCGAACCCAGGGGGCCCGGTGATTGCGGATTCGATCTCCTGAAGTGCTCGAATCTCATCGAAAGGCATAGCGGAGCCGGCGAAGAGGACATAGGGAAAGGGGTAAGGGCTCGGGTTGCGAGTGGTTGGTCTCTGGCTGAGATAGACATCAAAGCGTGGGGTTCCGATGGCAAAGACTCGCTCGGGCCTGAAACTGTGGATCTCAATTGCATGTTGCGCAGATTGCTCGCCCCAAACGCCAAGGAAGTCCGGCCTAATCCAAAAGACTGTTTTTGAGGTGAGATTATCCCAGTTATCGATGAGGCACAACGTCGGATAGTTCAGTTTCTTTCCTAGGCGGATTAGATCGATGGTTGGCGAGTCGTACGCTGCAGATGGAAAAACAATGAGGTCATACCTTTGGCCTCTCACTAGTTGCTCAATCGTCGGATTGATAAGGAGTGTTCGTTTCAGAAGCCAAGTCGCTGACCCAAAGAAGAGAGGGTTCGCAAGTATAGGGATGAGAAGACCATTGGGGTTCAGCGAGGCGCTCAACGCCCATCGCAGAAACTTATTAGTCCTGGAATACCAGGTGTCCTCGGCGCTGAAGGACGGCCATTGGCTATTGCGCATCCATCTGAACAAAAAAGTGCGGGATTTTTTTCTATTTTTCCACATCATGAGGTTAAAAAGAAGCTTGTGTGCCCCATCCGTTCTTGCGTCGTTAGCGTAAAAGCCACGGAAGGTGGGAATCTGCTCTACTTCTTGCCTGAGCGAAATGCTGCTGTTAGCAATAAAATCGCAGTCATGGTTCTTGAGTAATTCATCGAGTGCATTAGTTCGAAGGTAGTTTCGAACGTAGATGTCGGCATTAATCGCTATCAGTATCTTCAAGTCTCTCACCTGTCTGACGTGGGGTGCAGCTGGAGTGCACGGGCAAAGCACCTAGGCAGTATCGGATTGGCCCGGCCCTTCACGAGAGACTTCAATTGATTTGAGGCGAAAGTGTTGCATGACGGCTTGGAACTGCCTATCGTTAGCGTGTTCATTAATGTCTGAGAGGGCAGGAGCTCCTCGCTGGCTTGAAACGGGTCGGTGCGGGGGCAAACCCAGACACAACATGTTTGTTTTGCTCTTTGAGAGCGCCCCCCAGAACCATATGTCATCGGCGGTCGGGGCGATTTCAAGGGCTAGATTCAAATTGTTAACTTCATCATCGAGCGAATCTACAGGGTATAAACAGCCATTCCCTCCTGGCATCAGCATATCTCTTCCCATAGACCCTGCTGGCGCCCGAGTCCACCCCGCGCCGTAGGCTAAGTGCCCATTTTGGCGACGCACTATCCAGCCGCGCGCCCCGACGACAGTGTCAGGGTGGGCGAGCGACGCTTCGAAAAGCGACTCGATTAGATTGCGCGGAAAATATTTGTCGTCATCACAGGTAATGATTGGCAGGGAACCGAATTCTTGACGTGCTGGTAACAGTTTGTCGAAACTGCCTCCGTTAACACCCACCCAATGTATCTGGAGACCTCGTTGAGATTGTTCTCGAATCTTCCGAGGCAGTTTACGTTTGGGGAATTCTTCCTCGGCCAAAACGAGCAGCAACCGCTCGGGACGGACTGTCTGTCTCATCAGGCTTTCGACCGAAATCCAAGCTCGTTCGATTCTTGCGGGGTAACTAGTGAGGCTCACAACCAGCGGAAGCGTCCTTCTCAGCCCAAGAGAAAAGCGGAACAGTGGGAACCAAAGCCAGCAAACAATCAGGCCTTCTCGAAGCGGCTTCAGCATCTTAAAAGCCTTATTGGCCAAGCTCTTCATCACAGAGGAATATTACCGTGCTTCCCGAGCGGGGCACGTGGAGATTTATTCCTAAGCGCCCTCAATGCCTTGACGATTGTGCTCCGCGTCGCGGAAGGTTCGATCACACCGTCAATCTCTCCACGTTCTGCGGCAAGAAAGGGGCTCGCGACGTTGTAGGTGTATTCGCTCGCAAGCCGCGCACGAACTTCACTGACATTTTGCCCAGCCTCTTCTGCAGCCTTGATTTCATTGCGGTATAGAATGTTGACAGCACCTTGCCCACCCATCACCGCTATTTCTGCCGTAGGCCAGGCAAAATTGAGGTCAGCGCCCAGTTGCTTCGATCCCATGACAATGTAAGCGCCACCGTAAGCCTTCCGGGTAATGACGGTAATCAGGGGGACGCTTGCTTCTGCGTAGGCATAGAGAAGTTTTGCCCCCCGTCGGATAACACCGGTCCATTCCTGATCGGTCCCTGGAAGATAGCCCGGCACATCGACAAGCGTAAGAATAGCTATGCCAAAAGCGTCGCAAAATCTGACAAACCGGGCGGCCTTTTCACCGGCATCAATATTGAGTGTTCCCGCCATCTTGTTGGGTTGATTCGCAACGATGCCGATGGACTGGCCCTCGATACGTGCGAAACCAATGACGATGTTGGGGGCGAATAGGGGCTGCACTTCAAGAAAGGAGTCCCGGTCAACGAGGCCCTCAATAATCCGGATGACGTCATAGGGAATGGACGGGCTATCTGGGATCAGTCCATTGAGTCGCCGATCACGATCTGTGACTTCCAGCTCAATATTGGCCGCGTAGACGGGAGCGGAGCCCTCCCAGCTATCGGGAAGGTATGACAGCAACACTCTGGCGTAGTCAAAAGCATCGGACTCGTCAGGCGCAAGGTAGTGAGCCACTCCCGAGATCTTGTTGTGAGTGAGCGCGCCACCTAGCTCCTCCATACCCACGTCTTCGCCAGTTACGGCCTTAATCACATCAGGGCCGGTGACAAACATCTGGCTGGTTTTGTCGACCATAATCACGAAATCTGTCAGTGCCGGCGAATACACCGCGCCACCTGCTGCTGGACCACACACGATGGAGATTTGTGGGATTACGCCTGAGGCCATGGTGTTGCGCTTGAAAATCTCACCGTACTTGCCCAGCGCGATAACACCTTCCTGAATTCTCGCGCCACCGGAATCAAGTATGCCGATAATGGGGACTTTGGTGTCGAGGGCGAGATCCATAATCTTAATGATTTTGTCTCCCGCGGCCTCTCCTAGAGAACCACCAAAAACCGTGAAGTCTTGACTAAAGACCACTACTTGGCGTCCATGAATTGTCCCTAACCCGGTTACGACAGAATCACCATAGGGGCGTTTGGCGTCCATCCCGAAAGCTTGGCTCCTGTGCCGCACAAATTCATCAATCTCGACAAACGAGCCAGTGTCGACGAGGAGGCTTATTCGCTCGCGCGCGGTGAGCTTTCCTTTGGCGTGCTGACGCTCCTGAGCGTTTACTTCGCTGGCGACGACAGCCTCATGAAACCGCTCTTTGTAGGCAGCAATGCGCTCTGCGGTAGTCACCATCTCATCGCCCGGGGCCTCATCACTCACGTGGTAACACTACCGTTATCTCTGATTTCGCTCAGAGTCGGAAGCGAATATTGCGCCAGCGGCTCCATTCGATGCCCAGCAGGTGCCAGCGGTGACGCCACGAGTGGGAGACCGCTAGCAAGGCGACTCTCATCCGCAGAGGAGCTTTTTCAGGGTTCCACGTGGCCCATGAACGCCAAGAATAGCGGAGAGGTTTTTCTTGAAGCATCCAGTAGGCCACAAACCTTTGAGCACCCGTGATGTCCACTTTCCAGGGGGTGAAGGCCTCGACGGTTACATCTGATGGTTCCAACATTTGCCTCACGTCAGCAATCTGGTCCCACTGGCTCGCCTGGTTAATCCAGACAGGTTTACCCCGCATGTTGGCTTCCAAGCCGATCGTGGAGCGCTCCGCGATGATGTAAGTGGCCTTAGCGATCAGGTCATAGGAATTAGTCGGGGAGTTGTGCCAGAGGACGGTCAAAGTTGGGTGCCGCGTCTTAAGGAATTTGACGCTCTTCACGGTTTGGAGAAAGTACTGCCTGCTCTTTCCGGTCAGGTTGGGATGAACCCGAAGAGTGAGCGCAACCCCCAAGGATTCGAGAATCGACATCGAAAGGTCAAACGCTTGAAATTGATTTTCCCAGGAATCTATTCGCCACATCGGGCCAAAGGCAAGAAACTCGTCGGCTGAGGAGGTAAAAAAGACCGCGTGGCTGGCAGCAGAACGGCCACCCAGGACATCGTCGCTAGCCCCCGTGGGGCGCCAGGACGCAGAAAAGACGTTGGTCCCCGATCCCGTGTTCATTCTTTCGGTAATCCACGACGTGGCCAAGTCTTCGATGTCCTTTTTGGCAACCTTGGAAAGGAAGCCGTCAACCTCCCTCTGCGAGGCGAGCCGGTCATGGGGCTGGGTATTCCCCAAGTAGTACGAATCTTTGCGAGCTCGGCCGTCCTCATAGAACTTTAAGGCAATGCCGCGTTGCTCTGTCGCCAGCCGGGCCGCCTTTTGTCGTGAGGTTCGTCCGTTAGGGATAAGGACGAGATCAGGTTCAATCTCATCGAGAGCCGTCGAAAGAGCATCAAAACTACTGAAAGCTTGGTGAGTGAGTTGGTTCCGCAGTCCGGCTATCGCAGGGGTGGGGGGGTCTAACGTATCCCGTCGGAAATAGGTGAGAACCTCCGACTCAATGGCCTCGAAGCATTCGTCCTTCTGGCTTGGGGTGAGGCTATGCCGCAACGAAGTCGGCGGCTGCAGGTGGTGATGTGTGACACCGAGTTCCGCGAGAACCTGGGTGAACTTAAGAACAAAAACTGTGTGCCCGAGTAGGCGCGCAAGGAGAGGGGGAGGAAAGTCTTGGCTAATGGTTGTGAAGGCGCTGATGTCCAGCAGGTGGAGATCAGCGCCTTCGTCCCGGAGGTCCGCCAAGACAGAAGCAACAACGCTCCTGTTCCTCAGCGTTGCTCCCAGGTAGTGCACAACGGCAATTTTTTTCATGATTTAGCTCGTGCGACCAGAGCCCACACCACAGGCGCCCCCAGCGGTCCTAGAAGAGCGAGCAACCTCAGCACCCAGCTGGCGGCTGATCCCTTTCCGGTGTGAAGCCGCCCGCTAAATAGTGCAGTGCGAGCAGCACTATTCACCCGGTTCACCAGGGGTGTTCTTCGAATCTCGCGGAGGAGATCCTCTTCGGCCTGGAACCAGAGGCTCCAGGTGGAATTAATTCCCTCCCAGTTTCGGCTGTGGGCGCGGTGAAGGTGCCACGGTTTTAGGGGCCCGGAAAAGTGCACTACTCGAGGTGGATTGTCTTTATCGAATTCCTGGTGCCAGCTTGATAAGAAGTTGAACTGAGAGCTAACTCTCTGCGTCTTCCCCTGGTACAACGTGTTAAAAAGGAACTGTTCTGAGCTAAAACGTTTTTCGGGTAGGGAGGAAAGGGTGGCGTACCACTCCTGTCGAGGCGCTTTAGTCCAGCCCAAGACTCCGGCGTTAAAACCCTCAAAGCGTGTTTGTGGCCCCTCAATTTTTTCCGCGACAATGAGCGCGGCTTCCGGGGCGGCCGTGTCTATCGCGTCAAATAGTTCGTCCCAGCCCGAGGTCACCACAGTGTCAATATCGAGCCATAAGTGCGGGCGAGGGAGCTCATCGGAAATGACGAACTTCAAGAACGTCGTCATCGTAAGGTGTCGACGTTCAGAAAAAAGGGCGTGAGGTAGATATCTCACGACGTCGTAGTCAACGCATAACCAGTCCAGGAATGTCGACAGTAGGTCGACATTCGCCTGAGAGAGCTTCTCAGGGAAATACCCCACGAGGAGGAAAATGTCCTCGCGGGCGGTCTTGACAAGGCTGTAGGCAAGCACCAGGAACCCGTAGAGCATCTTGTCATCAAGCGCCAGTGCGACAAGGTTCTTGGGGGTGTTCGTCCTATCGAAGGCCACGGATTTTCTCTCTGCTGAGGGTCTCTAACCTTAGTGAAGTGGGTGTGTACCTCTGGGCACAAAAGACCGGAGCGGCCGAAACAGCGTGACGACAAGCCACCCGAATGGCCCCATCAGTCGCAGTATTTTTAGTAATCCAAGTCCGCGGTGTTCGCGACGAAAACGATAAACGCCAGAGCGAAGCGATTTTGCTCGATGTTGGAGGACTTGTTTACGCAGAGGGCGAGGGGTGAATTCAGCCAGCATTGCGGTTTCTGCTTCAAACCAGAGGGACCAGGGACACTCATGGAGCAGGCAGCGAGTCCGAAAGCGTGGAGGCAATTGCCACGGTTTGTGTGCACCCGCAAAATGGATGATGCGAGGAAGTTCGCTGAGGTCACGCAGGGAATCCACTCGGTACGTGAGAGTGTTGTAAGTTTCGGGGACGGTCTCGAGCGAGTCAGCGTACAGATGATTAAAGAGCTGTTGCTCTTGGGTCTCGACGATAGCCATCGAGTCCAGTCGGTCGGACCAAGGTTTTCTGGATCCTTCGGGCCACCCCAACACGCCCGCATTAAACGTCCGGTGGCTCTGTGGCTCCGCGGACTTATCTGGTTGGTCGGCGGGGGACCCCCTTTCGGCCACCACCAGCGATACGTCCTTGGGCGCTTCGGCCACTATGGCAAACAGCTCATCCCAACGGGGAGTAGCTACCGTGTCAACATCAATCCACAGATGGGGGGATTCAATGAGGTCGGCCAGAAGGAACTTGGCGAAAGTGGTGGGGGAAATGTGACCCTGGGTGATGAACCGCTGATCGAAGGGAAGTTTCTTCAATTCCCAATCAATCTGCAGAAAGTTCAGCGCAGATTCAAGGAATTTTTGATTGTGAGAACTCAGTGAACCCTCCAAAAAACCAATCACACATCGTGGCCGCGTGCTCGCGGTCCGGGTCAATGACCGCGCCCAGACAAGGAGCGGATAAACCATGTTGTCATCTATCGCACCGACAACGAGGGAGGACTTTTTCTCCGTTGGGGCCGAGGGCGCCTGTGGCATCAGAGTGAGCGCTGCCACTGCAATTGATGAGCAAGCCCCTGTTCGAGGCCCACGGTATCGACGAGCCCTAGCACCGCGCGGGCCTTGGTCGAATCTCCTCGGGTTCGCTTTTGGTCACCCCTGGCCGCTTCTTCGCGATTAACCGTGAGCTCCTTTCCCACCAGATTCTCGATAAGAGAGAGCGCATCATTAATAGTCCGCTCTTCGCCTCCTGAAATGTTATAAATCTCTCCCGGCTCGGCAAGGGTGAGAGCGGCCACCGTGGCCGATACGCAGTCGTCAATATAGGTGTTGGTTCGAGACTGCTCGCCGGAACCATACAGGGTTATGGGTGTGCCGCTGAGGGCGCACGAAATGAACTTTCTATAGGCCATATCGGGGCGCTGGCCAGGACCGTACACGGAGAAATATCGCAATATTGAGACGGGGATTCCGGAATCTCGCCAGTAGGCAAGGGCGAGGTTCTCTGCGGCAAGCTTCGTCACACCGTAGGGAGATACCGGCTGAAGTGCTTGTGTTTCGTCACCGATGGCGCTTGCCCCATAGACCGACGAGGTGGAGACCTGAATGAAACGCTCAAGATTCCAATTTTTTGCAGCCTGAAGAAGGCGCGATAGCGCAGACAGATTGCAGCTGGAATATAGGTCGAAATCATCCCAGCTCAAGGAAAGACCGGGCATTGCTGCCTCATTGATGACATGGGTTATTGATTCCGGTAGTGCGGATAAGTCGCCTGAACGCAGGTCAAGATGTACGGTTTCCACTCCGGGTAGAGATTCCAGGGAGAGTAGCCGTGCCCGCTTTTCTTCCGGAGGGTACAGCCCCCCAAGAACCGCATCGAGGGCAAGAACAGATTTTCCCTCTGCGCTCAACCGACGGACGATGGATGACCCAATGAAGCCAGCCGCGCCGGTCACCAATACATAGTCCGTCATGTGCACCTACCCTATCTTTTCCTTCAGCGTTGATTTGGGAAAATTGACTTCGCCACAAACGTTCCTAGCGCTGCGAGGCGTAGACCTCATCGTATTGTTTTGCCACATCCGAGGGCCCAAAAATCACTTGGGCTTTCCGGGAGAGAGAATCTCGTGCCGAGTGTCCTGGAGGAACAAAGCTCCGGAGCAGGTGCTCGAGACCCTGAGGGGTGTTGTACGTAAAGCCCGAGCCTAACTCTTCAATCAGTTCCGGCATTCCGCCTGTGGCTCTGGCGAAAACGACACACCCCTGCGAGGCGGCCTCGGCAACGACCAGAGGGGCATTCTCAGCAAGAGAGGAAATGACGATGACATCACATCGCGAGTAAAATCCGATGAGATCGCGAGTGGAAAGCTTTCCCGCAAGCTCCACGCTTTCGCCTTCATGCTCATCGCCTCTAGCTCCTGCTAAAAGTAACGTGGCGTGCGGATGCGAGGACTTCGCTGCCTGGAACGCCCGCACTGTTTCGGCGACGTTCTTGACGGGGTCTGAAAGATCGGCTGCGACAACACCCACGGTGAGGGTCTTTTCTTTTTCGAATCGTCTCGAGCGCGCGTCGTCTTCGGCGTCTTCGCTAAAAGCGAGGGAAAAAGGATTTCGTATTACGGCAACACTCCTTTGGGCGAATATAGAGCTTCGCAGCACTTGGCTGGCAAGCCACTCACTGGGAGCCACCAGTGAGAGGTTCTCCAGTCCCGCGAAGGCGTCAAGCTTTTTCTCGTGCTGTCGGGTAATGGTGGATCGGAAAGCTGATTTGACCGCGGGACAGCCCGAGCAGTCGGAAACAAATGAGGCACACCCCAGCGAGTAGTGGCAGCCTCCAGTGAAAGGGTTCATGTCGTGCAGAGTCCATACGATGTGGTGATTCTCACCCAGTAGGCGAATCTCATCGACGGAAATTGCCCCGTTGTATCCATGGAGGTGAATTAGAGCGTGAGGCGGAATCTTCCGCAGAAGTCGGCCGGGTGCGGCGTCGCGCAGGACACTTATGGGCGCTCCGAAAGACCTCTCCTTGAGGACGTATTCATCAATTCCTGCGGCCAAAGTGTGGACCGGCGCAGAAAAGGGTCGTGTTCGAAGATCTCGATCGATGACCGTGAGAACTTGAGAATCTCGACCCCCTTTGTTCTGAACCTCAGCCAAGGTGGTCGCGACCGAACCCGCTCCGCCGGAGCGCGAAAAATTAATATGAATGACCGATTGACTCACATGACTACGCTAGTCACAGTTGGGGCAGGGGTCACCGTTTGACGCGTGCAGCACCGAAAGCCGGCGAGAAAAAGAGGGGATTGTGATGCTCACTACGCCCATCGTAATTTTGGGGTTTAACCGCCCAGATATGACGCAACGAGTGTTTGACGCTGTTGCCCATGCACGCCCACAGAAGCTGTTCCTGGTGATGGATGGGCCCCGCGATGGCAGTGTCTCGGACCGAGGAAGTGTCGCTGCCACGAGAGGCATTGTCACGAAGGTGACGTGGCCATGCGAGGTGGTGGAGATTTTCGCTGCCGAGAATTTGGGGCTTAAGAAAAGCATTGTGAGCGGGCTCACGAAGGTTTTTGCCGCGACGGATCGAGCAATTATTCTGGAAGATGACTGTGTTCCTGATGGTTCCTTTTTTCGCTACTGTGATGAGCTTTTAGATAAGTACGCAGAAGACTCGCGAGTGGGGGTTATTAGTGGAAGCTCGCGTTTGCGGGGGAAGCTCGTGAGCCCACACTCTTATGATTTCTCTGCCGACTTGCGGATCTGGGGCTGGGCTACCTGGGCGAGAACCTGGGACACTTTCGTCGCGAGCGGAGACCTGGAGGCGTACTGGGATGAGGCCCAGCAAGCTGATATCGCCCAGTCCTTTCCTCCCGGCGCGAGACGGTCTGCGATGAAAAAGATGCTCAAAACTGCGACAGAGCTTGACTCGTGGGCGCTTCCCTTTGCTGTGCATTGCGCCCGCCAAGGTTATGTGAGCACTGTCCCTGCTAAAAATCTTGTCGAAAACATTGGATTTGGCCCAGCATCCACCCACACCAAGTTTGAAAATTATGTCGCTCACCTGCCCGCATCTTTACTGTCATTTCCGCTGATTCATCCTGAGGCTGTGGCGCCATACCCTCAGTTGGATGCGTTGGAGTCGAAACTTGACGCACGGGAGTGGTGGATGTACCCGCTTCGACACCCGCTCGACACGTTCGCGAGGTTTGTCAGATACGGGATTCAGCGCGTGCAGGCGCGGTTCGTTCGCAAATGACCCAGAACGCGACGACCTTGGTAGGGTTTTGGATATGAAATCTGATGCCTTCTCCTCCCGCACCTTCGCCATTGGCGCCACGACCATCACCGACGCCACGACCCCCTACGTCGTGGCGGAAATCGGAGCTAACCACCAAGGCGATCTTGATACAGCTAAAAAGATGATTCAGGCTGCCGCCGTTGCCGGAGCGAACGCGGTGAAGTTCCAAAAACGTGACAACAAGGCACTGTTCACGGCGGAGGCATACAACGCTCCATATGAAAGCGAAAACGCGTTCGGCCACACCTACGGCGAGCACCGGGAAGCGCTCGAATTCAATCTTGACGATTACCGAGAACTTATTGCTGAATCGCAGGCGCAAGGCATCGAATTCTTTGCCACACCGTGGGATTTCCCGAGCGTTGATTTCTTGGAGGAGCTCAATGTTCCGGCCTACAAGGTGGCCAGCTGTGACCTAACCAACACCCCCCTTCTTCGCTACATTGCGAGTATGGGTCGACCCACCATAATTTCCACTGGCGGAGGAACTCTCGAAGCAGTTGATCGGGCCGTAGAAGTTGTGAGAAACGAGGGCGCCCCGCTCTCGGTGATGCAGTGCACCTCGGGGTATCCCCCACTCTTTGGGGAGTTGAACCTGAACGTTATTTCCACTTTCCGGGAGCGCTACCCGGAGGTGACCATTGGATATTCCGGGCACGACAGTGGAATTGCTATGGGCTTGGTGGCTTATGTCCTCGGAGCGCGGATCATCGAAAAGCACTTCACCCTCAATCGCGCAATGAAAGGCACGGACCACGCATTCTCGCTTGAGCCTGATGGATTGCGGAAGATGGTCCGGGACTTGGCTCGTGCGCACGAAGCTGTCGGAGATGGAATCAAGCGGTCCTACGAGAGCGAGGCAGCGCCCTTAAAGAAGCTCAGCAAAATGATTGTCGCCAAGACGAATTTGCCCCTAGGGCAGGTTCTCCAAGAACAGGACTTTGAGTATCGGTCCCCTGGGCACGGGATTGCGCCGGCAGATGCACACCTTCTCGTCGGGAAAACTCTTTCGAGAGACGTGGAGGCTTTGACGCCAATCCTGAAAGAAGACGTTGCCTGAGAGGCTTTTGGGCAAAACATTTATGGTCGTGGGAGCGGCCGGTAACTTGGGGCCTTCTTGGGTTCAGACTCTTCTTGACGAGGGCGCAACGGTCCTTGCCCTGGGGCTCGGTTTACACGCTGACGGTGCTTTGAGATCGCTGTTAGAAAAGCACCCGACGACTCTTCTCAGCGCAGAGCTGGATGTAACCCAAGACATTGATTTGGTTTCTGTGTCCCAGGATTTGGGTTGGGATGGTCCGGGTGGAAAAATCGACGGAGTGGTCTTCAACTCGGGAGTTGATTCTCTCCCGGGAACAGGACGTCGCTCTCTCGAGGAATACGACCGAAGAGAATGGGATCGGCTTTTTCAAGTCAACGTGATTGGCGTGATGGCGACCTTCAATGGGTTGCTGCCCATGCTTGGAGACCCAAGCTCGGTAGTCATGCTCGGTTCTTTATATGGCTTAGTGTCGCCCAAGCCTGAGCTCTATAGCCACTTTAATGACGGAGCCGGGTCCATCAAACATCCAGCGTATGGGGCGTCCAAAGCGGCGCTCGTTGCGGCCGCAAGGCAGTACGGAACCCACCTAGCTGGCCGCGGCATCCGCGTGAACACTTTGACTCTCGGAGGCGTTGCCGCGGGGCAGGACGTGGACTTTGTAGAGAAGTTCGAGAACCATGTGCCCCAAGCGAAAATGTTGACAATGGACGACATCGCAGGTGCGATGGTTTTCCTTCTCTCAAATGATTCACGCGGTATGACAGGACAAAACGTGATTGTCGATGGAGGATTTACTGCATGGTGAGCAGTCAGAGTTTTATCCGGCATTCTCCACTCGATGGCTCGACGCTTGGGAGCGTGGAATTTACGTCACCGGAAAAGGCAGTGGAGGTCCTTACAGTTGCGCGGCAGGCTTTTGTCAGCTGGTCCCAGACCACTATCGAGAGCAGAGGAAGAATTCTTCGAAAGGCAGCAGCTCTGCTGGAGGAACGAGCCGAATCTCTTGCAGAGGTTGTCCGACACGAGACGGGCAAGACAATTTCGGCCGGCTTGAGTGAGATCTCGGGCGCCGTGGAAATGGGCTATCTCGTTGCTTCCCACGGTCGACACCCCTCGGGGTATACGTTGCCCAGCGCCATTCCACAGAGGCATATTCGGGTGGAGAGAATCCCCGTTGGAGTAGCTCTCCTGATTGTCACCTACAACGCCCCCATTCCTAACTACGCGTGGAAAACTTTCCCCGCGCTCATGGCAGGCAACACCGCGATTCTCAAACCTTCTCCTACCACCCCTCACAGCGCGCGGAAGTTTGTCGAAATCTTGTGGGAAGCAGGGATTCCCCAAGATGCTCTTCAGCTAGTTCTTGGCGACGGTGACATCGCCTCGGCGCTGATTGACGGCGGAGCCGACCTTGTGAGCTTCACCGGCAGCTACTCCACAGGGCAGAAGGTTGTGCAGGCCAGCTCTTTAACACTCGCCAAGACAGTCATCGAGCTGGGAGGGTCAAACCCCCTCATCGTGTGTGCAGACGCGAACCTCGAGAAGGCCGCAGAAACGGCGATCGATAGTGCCTTTAGCAACGCTGGCCAACGATGTTCTTCGGCGAGCAGGATTGTCGTCGAAGACTCGATATACGAAAAGTTCCGGGACCTTTTTGTTGAGAAAGCCAGCACACTTACCTGGGGTTCGAATTCTGACGCGAACGTGTCAACGCTCATTGATTCCCAGAGCGTGGTCGCCTTTGAGGAGTACCTCAGCGCGGCGGAGAAAGCCGGAGCCACTGTCCATCGTCTAGGAAGCTTCGGGGGGCAAGCCCCGCCGGAGGCCTGCCTTGCGCAACCCGCGCTGGTCGAGGGGCTTGAAGTCCAGAGCGAGATTGCCACGGCTGAGTTTTTCGGCCCAGCAACTCGTTTCTTCTCCTTTTCCACCGACGAGGAAGCCGTGTCTCTCGCCAATGACAGCGAATATGGCCTGACGGCTGCCGTGTGGTCCGCTGACATTGCTCGAGCGGAGCGAATGGTGTCACGTATCGAAGCGGGCGTGATCAGCATTAATGGCCCCACCCACGGGGCAGAAATTAACATGCCTTTTGGCGGGGTCAAGCATTCGGGGAACGGCAGCAGAGACGCCGGAGTGTACGCGATTGATCAATATTCTGACGTTCACGTCGTATCGACGTTCTTCGGGGTCTAGCGGTGGTAGAAACCATCGCCATCATTCCGGCTCGGGGTGGAAGCGAGAGAGTGCCTCTCAAGAACATCCGAGAATTAGCAGGGCACCCGCTCATCGCCTACACGATTGCGGCGGCCCAGCAATCGGGTGTCGTCGATCGGATCCTGGTGTCGACGGATTCCGCTGAAATCGCCGAGGTCGCTCGCCAGTATGGAGCAGAAGTGCCAGGCCTTCGTCCGGATGAGCTGGCCACAAACTCCGCCCACGACATTTGTTTTTTGCGCCACGCTATGGAGTCCTGGATTCCGGGTGAGAACGAGCAATTGTGGACTATCTTGCGCCCGACGAGCCCGTTGCGATCGGCGGAATCTATTCGAGAGGCTCACCGCCAGCTTGGCAAAAACGCGTGGGCGGACTCCCTGCGGGCCATGCGAGCGGTGACGGAGCACCCGTCGAAAATGTGGAGGGTCGACCCTGATTCTCGTGAAGCCACCACGTTTCTTGACCAAGGGGGAGCTTTTAACGGACCGATTGCTCAGCAAGAACAGTTGCATTTCCAGGCTTCTAGCCTGGAAATAGTGAGGAGGGGGCCTGCGCTGGAGCATAATTCGATTGCGGGTGCCCGCGTTCTTGCGTTCTCGTTGTCAGAGTTTGAGAGTCATGACGTCAACACGGCACATGATTGGATTGTCCTGGAGCATCTAGTCCGTGAATCCCCTTCCTTGCTCCCCATCATTGGAAAGAACTCTTGAATCAAGAACCCTCCACACATGACACCGAGAATGGCCACCTCGTGAGGTACTGGCCCAGAGCAAGCATCCTGGAAGCTTGGGACCTCAATTCCAGCCTCAAAAAGGTGGCGAACCGTTGTCGCCTGAACGCAATCACCGCTATTCAGGTGGCGGGTAGCGGCCACATAGGGACGTCTTTGAGTTCTCTGGACATCATGGTCGCGGTGCGCCGTTTTCTTGGGGGCAAAAATTTTCTCTCGACCAGCACGGATCGGATTTTTTTCAGCTCCAAAGGCCACGACGCTCCAGCCTTCTACGCCGTGATGCATGCCTGCGGGCAGCTACAGGACGGCGACCTGTTTACTCTTCGTCGGCTTGGGGGACTCCCAGGGCATCCTGAGACAATTACGCCTGGTGTCGCGACTAACACGGGTTCCCTGGGGATGGGAATCTCTAAAGCGAAGGGATTCGTTAAAGCGCAGAGGCTTGCGCAGCAAGACTCGCGCCTTCCTGTTGTAGTGATGCTGGGCGACGGGGAACTTAACGAGGGTCAAATCTGGGAATCGCTGCCAGGCGCCGCCAGAGATGGGTTTTCGGAGCTTGTGGCCATTGTGGACGCAAACGCTATCCAGTCCGATACGTGGACTGGCAGCACGCTGCCGATGGGTGATGTCCGGAAAAGGGTTGAAGGCTCTGGTTGGAGTTTCGTTGAGTGCCAAGGAAACGACCCCGACGATGTGCTTCGTGTTTTGGAAGAGAGCGAAGCAAGTCACCTTCCTACTTTCATATGGGCGCACACGGTGAAGGGCTCGGGAATTCCGTGGATGGAGCGTTTCCCGGAAAACGGAGAGTATTACAAGTTCCACTCCGGGGCGATGGACCCAGTTCTTTATGAGGAGGCTTCCAGCATCTTGATTAATGCTGTTGCTGGAGGACGCGATGGAAACGCTGCGGATGTATTGCCTAGTGATCGTCCGGAATTTGACGCTCTCACCCCCCGAGCACGCACAGAATCGATGCTCACGCTGTGGGAAAGAATGCTCTGTGATGTGATGAATCGTGATGAGCGAGTAGTCGCTCTGGACGGTGACCTCAGTTTTGACACTGGAACCCATCTTGCCCGACATCTTTTCCCTGAGCGCTACATTCAGTCAGGTATTGCGGAGCAAGACATGGTGTCTATGGCGGGCACTCTTGCTCTCTCAGGAAACATTCCTTTTGTGCACAGCTTTTCTACTTTTCTTACGATGAGGGCGACCGAGCAAATATTCAACAATGCCACCGAATATTCTCAAATTATTTATATGGGATTCCTGTCCGGATTGGTGCCCAGCGCCCCAGGTTTTTCTCATCAGGCCGTGACAGATGTGGGCATTATGTCTTCCATCCCCGGCATGAGGGTGTTTGAACCGGCGTGCGAAACTGAGCTTCGGTGGGCTGTGGGCCAAGCCTTGAACTACAAGGGACCTTCCTTTATCCGAATGGGTGGGCTGGCTCCGCTCTCTCCCGCTAAGAGCGAAGGACCCTGGGTTGAACGATGCGCAGGCGGTGAAGTGGCCCTTGTCTCAAGCGGTCCTCTCTTTACGCACCAGGCCATGGAAGCCAGGGATGTTCTCCGTGACAAGCACTCCGCTCGGGCAGCACTATTTTCCGTGGCCGAAATCACCGGCGACTCTCTCAAAAACTTAGCCAAGAAGCTGGAGGGCTATAGCACCGTAGTTGTTTTAGAGAACCACAATCCAGCGTTGGCAAAGTATGAAATCCTGAAAAATTTGCTTGAGCTAAAACCAGCGGTGTGCGTCTACCGCTTGGGGCTGGATGGTGTCCCTGCAAATGGTCAACCACAAGAAGTCCTGCAGCACCACGGTTTCGACGCTGTTTCTGTTGCCGCCAGCGTTGTCGATGCGGTGGGCCAGTAGCCAGGTTCTCAAAGCCCGAGTTTTAGTTCTAAGTGCCACGTTGTGTGGCTTGGCTCGAGAATATTTCGGAGAAGACTTCGTTGGGTGTTGCCAGGGGAGGGGTTCCATTAGGCACTGCTCGCCCCAGAAGCGGCGGCCACAGTCGACTGGGACACAGATGCTCCCCGCATCTATGGGGACACGAATTTGGGCTCGAAACTTCGAGGGCCTACCCGACTCGGTGCGCTGTCTTTTGTAGTCGACAAGGCCATCATTCTCGTGAACGATTGCCCACTCGATGCCGACTTTCTCCCTATGCAACGGACCTACTCGAGCGCTATAGGGCAAACCGTGAGTTGGCGATAATCGAGGGGTCCTGGCCCCTTCGTGACCAGAGCGTGAGCAAGTGCATGACGAGCTTTCGCCGACAGCGGCGATGTTGATAAACGCCGGGGCATCCCAGAGGCTCAGGTGATGAGCGAGAAGTTCCCTCGTGGTTCGAGGCGATCTGGGATGCAAAGAGTGTCAATAACCGCTGACCGGCCCAGCTCCACCTAGTCGCAATCCAAGTGTGAAAGTTGCGTCGCCAATCTCCCTGGCAGAGACATTTGCTTCCCGCTATCCCACTTACCTCAGGTTCAGGATGGAATTGACTAGATCGGCGGGACTCTCGTTCCGACTGGATTAGTGACTAGTCACGCCGCTTCCGGCGGTTTGAAATTGGCCTGGATTTGTTCCCTGTGACGATGGAATCATGGTCAGAGCGCTCACGCACGGAGAGCTACTTTGAACGGTCGCGGACCTGATGTAAGAAAATCAAGCCGAACGGGCAGAGTCCCGTGCGACAGTCTCCCGGCTCGATAAGCAGGAGGATCGCCTCGACGAGGAGAATGCGACGTTGCGTTTCAGGTTTGATGAAAAATAGAGGAATCCCTCGAAGCCACCTAGTAGCGACAGTTTCCGCAGGCCCGCCAGCCGGGACCGGTCGCTTAGCGGGTCTTCTTGTAAACCGAAGGGGAGACAGGCTGGCAGCAGCGGTGTTTTGTTGCCGATGACCTCCAGTCCTGACCTCGTCCTTCGTCACGAACCCACCACCTGTCGCGGTTGGGGGGCATTTGGTTTCTCGGACCATCGCCGCGACACGACACGTCATTGGTGTGCGGCCGTTCCAGGTGAAAACGTTCGAACATCAGCCGGTCAAGAAACGGTGCCGGCGCGTAATTGTCCTGACGGGTGTGTTCCTGACTGATGTGAAGTGCGCTGTGTCCATCGAGCCGAGGTTGCATTTGATCGGCGCCTATTTGCCCAACGTGCACTAACTGCCTTTCGCCCGCACCGCAGCTTTGCTCGAGGAGGTGTTCCGCGTCCGGGTATCGACCGGGTCGGTCTCCTCGCTGGGACAGAAGCCGCCTGCCCTTCATGGCCAACACTGTCGTGTTGACCCACGCAGGCTGTCACGGCCAACACGGTGGTTCACGTTGACTAGACCGGGCTCCGAGTGGCCGAGGCCTTGTCGTGGGTTCATAGCGCGTCGACCACCACGAACACCGTGTTCACATGGACCGGGGACTTGCGGGAACATTGAACGGAGGTGTCCTGGATTCGTTCACGGGGGCGATGATCCATGACGGGCGGGAACCTTACCTAGCATTCACGGCAAGAACCAAAGAATTATGCAACACCCACCACATCCGCGAGATGCAGCAAGTCATTGAAGACCCACCCGATTTTGGGGTGGACGAAACAGATGACGGACTTTCTGGTCGGCACGCATCGGCGAGTTCAAGGGGGCAAAGCACGTGGAGACGCCGGTCTCGGGAAAGAAGCACTCGACGCGATCTGGTCTCACCACCAGCTGATCTTCACGGCAGGGAATTCTCAGTTTCCGCAGTGAGGATGACCTGAAAACCGGTGGCAGGAACGGGCACACCGAGCAACGACGACTGCTGAACGGGTTGGGCCAGTGCCAAGAAGGCTTGCTGCGCTTCGCCATACACTTCACAGTCCCCTTTGAAACAGCCAGACGGAGCGGGACAGTAGAAGAATCAAGCTTCACTCAAAAGTCTCAGGTTGCTCGCAATCAAAAACAGGCGCAGAACACCTCATGAGCATCCGCACGTTAATGTCTGCAGCGAGTGGGCCAGCAGCGAATGAGTATCGAATTCCTACTCGGTGCGTTCACCAGTAACAACTGAATTCCAGCGCGGCCCTGACCGCCGGCCTTCGGCAAGGAGGCGGACCAGTTACGGCGGTTCGGCTCCTTTGATATCTGACCCCCTAAAGTGTCGACACAATGTCGCGACTCTATCGATATGCCAGACTGCTGGGAGGTGAATTGTGACATTCGAAGTAAGACCAGTGGCCGCGAGAAGACTCTCGGGGCGATAGATTAGGGCTCGTAGTTTTTGCATGGTCGCGGCAGAGAGAGGCGTATGTTCTGGTGAAAAAGGCTTTAGTGACGGGAGTCACCGGACAAGATGGAAGCTACTTGGCTGAGATGCTGCTCTCCAAGGGATACGAAGTCCACGGTGTGGTCCGCCGGTCTTCGCGCTCCAATACGCAAAGAATTGACCACCTCTTGTCTGACGAAACTCTTACGGATTCTCGTCTGCATCTCCACTATGGCGATGTGAGCGACAGCTCGCGGATGATTTCCCTCGTCGAATCTATCGATCCCGATGAGGTTTACAACCTTGCCGCTCAGTCTCACGTTCGCGTGAGTTTCGATGAGCCGGAGTTCACCGGCAACACCACCGGGCTGGGGTCTCTTCGCCTCCTTGAGGCGATTCGGGTTGCGGGCTCGAAGGCTCGTTTTTATCAGGCTTCGAGTTCTGAAATGTTTGGGGCAAGTCCACCCCCGCAAAACGAAGAGACTCCTTTTTATCCTCGTTCTCCTTACGGGGTGGCCAAAGTGTATTCCTTTTGGATCACAAAGAACTACCGCGAAAGCTACGGCCTCTTCGCGACGAATGGAATCCTTTTTAACCACGAATCCCCCCGAAGGGGCGAGACGTTCGTGACAAAAAAAATCACCCGGGCTGTTGCGCGGATTCATGCAGGTGTTCAAGACAAGCTTTACTTGGGCAACCTCGATGCCATTCGTGATTGGGGTTACGCCCCCGAGTATGTGGAGGCGATGTGGAGGATGTTGCAAACCAAAGAACCCGATGACTTTGTTGTTGCCACAGGGACGAAGTATTCGGTGCGCGATTTCCTAGGTTTCGCCTTTGAGAGACTTGACCTCGACTGGGAAAAATACGTCGAGTTTGATGAGCGCTATACGCGCCCTGCAGAGGTGGAATCACTCGTGGGGGATCACGCAAAAATCACCGAAGCGACAGGCTGGAAACCTCGGATGCTGACTCCGGAACTTGCCCAAATCATGGTGGATGCGGACGTGGACCTTCTTAATTCGCGCGAGGCTAGCTGGATTGACCACCCCGCTCGTGGCTAAAGCCAATATCGAGGCGGAGGCCTCGAACCCTTCTGATGCAAAGAGCTTCCGGAGCTTGGTGAAGGTGGTCGGCGTATCTTGGTCGCTCTTGACCAAGTCCGAGAAAACTCTTTTTCTGATTCGGATTGCGTTGCGGTTTGCGCTGAATGGCCTCGATATGGCGGCGGTTGCGCTAATGGGCTTGCTCGGAGCGATAACGGCCATGGGTCTCTCCGGTGAAAAATTCCAGCTGCTTGGCTTCTCCCTCCCTGAACCCACGGCTCCCAATGTAATTGCCCTCGTGGCCTCGGTGGCTGCTTTGTTTATCCTCAAGGGTGGGCTTGCTATATGGTTTGCTCGCTGGACTGCCGTGTTCCTGGCCGGTGTGGAAATTAAAAACTCGGCCAAAATAGCCCGGTATCTTTTTAGCGGCTCTCTTCAGCGTTTGCGGGGGCACTCTCGGGCAGAGATCAGTTTCCTGGTCGGCACATCTACCAACGCCACTTTCTCCGGCGTACTGGGTTCGATGACAACTCTGTTGATTGAAAGCACTCTGTTTGTCTCGATTTTTGTGCTTTTTTTGCTGGTCGATTGGGTGGCGGCAATTTTCATTGCCATCTACTTTTCTTTGATGGTGTTTGTCCTCCAATCCACTACGGCAGCTCGGTATCTCCGAGTTGGACGGAACGTCCAGCGAGGGGCTGTCGATGCCGGCGCGTCCATTCTCGAAATGGTGGATGGTTTTCGTGAGATTGCCGTGCTTTCCAAGCAGAGCTACTTTCTCACCCGTTTCGTTGATTCCCGGAAACTGAGTGCACGCACGGCTGTGACTCTTCAAATATTAAAGAGCCTTCCTCGTTATATCGCCGAGGGTGGACTCATTATTGGTGCTCTCGGTTTTGTGATGTGGCAGTTGAGTCGAGGAACTCTTGGCGAGGGTCTCCTTGCCTTGGGAATCTTCCTTGCAGGTTCGTTTCGGATGATGGGCGCGATTCTTCCTTTGCAGCAAATCTGGAACGACCTGCGAGTGACGCAAGGCTGGGTCGTGAGGGCACAGGAGATTTTGGTTCAACTTCGCGATACTCCGGAACTGTTGAATGCCAGCATTTACGAAGGCACTTCCGCTCCTGTAAAAGTCGAGGACCGTCTGGCTAGGCAACAAGGGCTTGAGGTTGAACTCACTGACGCAACTTTTACGCACTGGGGAACCGAGCAACCGACCATTCGCTCAGTGTCTTTGCATGTCCCCGCAGGGTCCTATGTGGCAATTGTTGGCCCTTCCGGAGCAGGGAAAACTACTCTTGTGGATCTGATTCTTGGGTTGTACAGCCCTGAGAGCGGATTGGTGAGGATAGAAGGAATGGGACCCGCCGAGCTTCGGGCGAGGTTACCAGGTCTGATGGCATACGTTCCTCAGAAGCCGGGGCTTGTCGATGGTTCTATCGCCCACAATGTGGCGTTAGGGGTGTCCCCCGAGGAGTGGGACGAGGGTGCTATTTGGTCCGCGTTAGAGAGAGCTCAACTCGCCTCTCATGTTTCCGGTATGGAAAACACGATCCACGCAAATCTGGGTTCTCATTCGGACGGGTTGAGTGGCGGCCAGATTCAGAGGCTGGGCCTCGCCCGCGCTCTGTATACGAATCCCAGCCTCATCATTTTGGATGAGGCGACGAGTGCCCTTGACGCCGCGACGGAGGCCAGTATTGCGGGGGCTATCCAGGCGCTTGGTCGGGACACCACCGTCA
>Ga0209390_10003379_pt1 | contig 25978 bp, 19 predicted proteins | sample BON01_FD_187212 | JGI IMG/M metagenome (GOLD analysis project Ga0209390, IMG submission 187212) | Freshwater microbial communities from Lake Bonney liftoff mats and glacier meltwater in Antarctica - BON-01 (SPAdes) (version 2) | ecosystem: Environmental > Aquatic > Freshwater > Ice > Glacier... | reverse complement strand
TACCATTTGGTATATAAATATATGCAAACACATGGTTAACAGATACTTGAAAATAAAGAAGGTCTTATTATAAAAAGGTGGCCCCAAATGCAAAAGGCAGTAAATGCAATACGCTGTCACAGTGAATGACTTGCCCGCTAGCCCCCATAAACATGACTGCTATAGGTGTCACTTGCTTTTGTTCGTATTCCGCCATGGCTTGCCTGCAATTACCGCAGGGAGCGGCTGGCTTTTCTAGGGGGTTTAGAATAGCGTTAGCGCTAATGGCCACCGCCTTAATGCCTATTCCAGGGTAATTAGCAGCCGCGTAAAATATAGCCACTCTTTCTGCACACAATCCAGAGGGATAGGCTGCATTTTCCTGGTTATTGCCCAACACCGTCATGCCATTTTCTAATAACACTGCCGCACCTACTTGAAAGTTTGAGTAGGGTGCATACGCGTTTTCTCTAGCAATGGTGGCTTGGTCCATTAAGCTCTTGTTTTCTGCAGACAAAGACATTTTAGAGTCTAGCAGGCTGTACTGAAATTTAAAAGTTTCTAAAGACATAGTGACAAAGTTAATCCATTAAAAAAGATAGTGAAAAACGCAGGGTATTTTCTAGTGGGTTTCTCACCTTAGCTGTTGAAAACAAATAAGACATATCTATTTGAAGTGCTTTTAAGTGCACACCAGTTCCTAAGGTAAAAAATCTTCTAGAACCACTGTGTTCAGATTCAAAAAAATAGCCCGTCCTAAGGGTAAACGTTTGTTTTAAAGTGTACTCTAGCCCCAAGCCAATTCTCAATTCTTTTAGTTCTTCTGAAAAACCTCCAGCTGTGTCTGAAAAGGAGTCTATAGCGCCATTTAAAAAATCAATACTTTGATAGGTATTTAAGTCTTGCTGGTTTATAACTCCGTCTTGGTTATAGTCTACTGGAATGGGCACCAAATATTTATTAATATCTATTTGGAGTGCCAGTACACTACTAGTACTATACACAAAGTCATACCCCAACCCCAATCCTAGGTTGGCAGGTAAAAAGTCTTCTTGACCACTGGCGTCGTAAGCAATCTTAGGTCCTAAATTTGAAAGATTCGCCCCCCAACGCCACCTCCCTTTAAAAGCAGGGTAGGCTTTTAATTCTCCCATATAAAAGGCAGACAGATCAACAGCTGCACTAGATGCAGCCTTAGAGTCTATACCACCCTCTTGCGGAAACTTGAGATTAGAACTGATATATCTCCCACTCACAGCCATGCTAAAATAAGGAGATAATTTAAGGGCAAAACTCCCTTCTAAGGCAAGCTCATTGGGCTTTACGATGATACCAGGGTCTGTGGGAAGTTCTCTAAGCTCCATATCTCCATTGGTAAAATACCTAAGCCCTATGGCAAAGGCAGAGCGCTCAGTGGGCTTTTTAAAATAGGTGCCACTCAAGAGTGCAACGTCCCGAAAAATATTTACTAAAAAAGGTGTGTAGCCCAATCCAATGCCTTTTGAATGCACTGAAAATACATATTTTGCAGGGTTCCACTGCATGGAAAAAGCGTCTGGAGCAGAAGCAATTCCAACATTGCCCATACCAGAGGCACGTGCGTCTGAGGCAATGGTTAAGAAAGAATCTGCTGCGGTAATTACATTATTTTGTGCCTGAGATAAAAGGGTATATGGCAGAAAGTAAAATAAAAAATAGAACAGAGACACTCTCATAGATAAAACTTTCATTTAATAACGCCAGACTGTAATTCTTATTGTCTTAAACTAAAGCGCTCACGGCCTACAAATATACTTGATACTGAAATATATTTACACTTTATAAAATTAAATGGGTGCTTTTTATAATATATTGGCTACGTCTGCGTTTTTAGGTCATAAATCACATAAAAATTAATGATTAGTATTCAAACTCTCGAATGAATGTTATATTTGTATTGATAATTTTACCAAATGAAAAACACTGTCAGATTTTCTTCTCTCTTTTTTGTACTTATAGCATTGACTGTTGCATCTTGCAATAAATCTAATAATTCTAGTAATGTCTCTAGGGCTACTGGCTGGAAGCTAGAGGGTGACAACTATAACAACAACTTTAAGGAGCAAGAATTAGCCCCTGGAATGGTTTTTATTGAAGGGGGTACTTTCACAAAAGGAAAGGTTCAGGATGACATCATGAAGGATTGGAACAACGCAGCAAGCCAACAACACGTCATGTCTTTTTATATGGATGAAACTGAGGTAACCAACCTCATGTACATTGAATACCTAAATTATTTAAAAGCAGTTTACCCTCCTTCTAACCCAAATTTTAGCGGTATTTACAAGGGTGCACTCCCAGATACCTTAGTTTGGAGAAATAGACTTTCTTTTAATGAAGACTTGGTGGTAAACTATCTAAGGCACCCAGCATATTCTGAATTCCCTGTGGTTGGCGTTAGCTGGCTTCAAGCCTCTCAGTATGCAGGATGGAGAACTAATAGAGTTAATGAAGCCATATTAGAAAGAGAAGGGTTTTTGTCTGAAGAAGCCAAGTATGCCGCAATAGGTGGGAAAACCGCAGCCTTTAATACAGAAGCTTATTTGAGTAGCCCTAGTCTAACTTATGGAGGGCAAATAGATTCTCTACAAGGAAAAAGTAAAAAAGATAGCGTTTCTGTGTTTGCTAAAAGAAGTGATGGTATTTTACTTCCTTCTTACAGACTTCCAACTGAAACTGAATGGGAATACGCTGCACAAGCTCAGTCTGATGACAGAGAATACAACAACTATAAGGGTAGAAAAAAATATCCTTGGGACGGCGAATACACTAGAAACAAAGACAAGAGAGGGGTTGGTGACCAAATGGCAAACTTTAAAGTATCTAAAGGAGATTACGGTGGTATAGCCGGTTGGTCTGACGACGGGGGTGCTATTACTGTAGATACAAAATTTCACAATCCTAATAGTTTTGGACTTTATGGAATGGGTGGTAACGTAGCAGAATGGGTGGCAGATGTATACAGACCTATCATTGATGACGATATAAGTGACTTTAATTATTTTAGAGGTAATGTGTTTAACAAGCCTGCTACTGGAAATGACGGAAAAGCAATTATCAATGAGAATAAAGTGGTTTTTGACACCCTTCCAAATGGTAAGTTAATTTCAAAATCACTCCCAGGCTCCTTAGTAATGGTGCCCGTAGATGCTAACGAAACTTATTTGAGAACCAATTTCTCTGAAAGTGATAACCGTTCTTATAGAGATGGAGATTTAGCCTCTTCTAGACAATATTCTCAGAGAAATATAGAGGATGCAGAAAAAATAAAAATGTACAATGCTCCAAACAACAGTATTAAAACCAATGACCAAGGTGAAATAGTAAAAACCTATGACACTTCAGACAATAGAAACACTTTAATTAGTAATGATGTAAGGGTGTACAAAGGAGGGTCATGGAAAGACAGGGCCTTTTGGTTAGACCCAGCACAAAGAAGGTTCTTGCCTCAATATATGGCCACTGATTTTATTGGTTTTAGATGTGCAATGTCTAGAATTGGAGGTAAATCCAATACTCAAAACAAAACTCCAAAAAACAAACGTACCAAATAAGAATTCATGGAGATAGCTAAGCTCCATCAGCTTTTTTTAAAACAGCCTACCGTCTCTACAGACAGTAGAAACATCACTAAAGGCTGCCTATATTTTGCGCTTTTAGGTCCTCATTTTAACGGAAATGATTTTGCTTTACAAGCGCTAGAAAAAGGTGCCTCATATGCTGTAGTAGACTCCTTAGCCTTAGCCAAACACAAAAACTGCATTTTTGTAGACCACGTGCTAGACTGTCTCCATTCTCTGGCTAGCTATCATAGAAACTACTCTAACGCCACTGTAATTTCTCTCACTGGCAGCAACGGAAAAACAACTACAAAAGAACTCATTTACAGGGTACTTAGTGAAAAATACCACACCATTGCTACTAAGGGCAATTTAAACAACCACATAGGTGTTCCACTTAGTTTATTGAGTATTCAAAAAAATACTGAATTTGCTATTATTGAAATGGGCGCCAATCACCAAGGTGAAATAGCACAACTTTGCCAAATAGCCCAACCAGACTTTGGCTGTATTACAAATTTTGGCAAAGCACATTTAGAGGGCTTTGGTGGAGTGGCAGGAGTGATTAAAGGTAAAAGTGAGTTGTACAAGCACCTTATGGCTCATAATAAAACCATTTTATTCCAAGAAGAAAACCTCATTCAAAAAGCTGCCTTAAGTCACTACCCCAATACCATTTCATTTGGTGGCCTCAAGGGAGACTTTATTACTAAAGCCCAAGACATAGCAGCCGCTTGTGTTTCTTTTAATTTCCAAGGAATGGATATTAAAACCCAACTATACGGTCATTACAACACTACTAACTGTATGATTGCTGCCAGTATTGGAGCTTATTTTAAAGTGCCCTTAGCACAAATACAAAGTGCCATTAGCAGCTACCAACCCAATAATAACAGGTCAGAGTTTAAAAAAATAGGTCTACACAGCATTATTTTAGATGCCTATAATGCCAACCCAAGCAGTATGGAAGCCGCCCTTAACCACTTTAGCAACCTTTACACTGAGCTTTCTCAAAAGATGGTGATTCTTGGAGATATGTTTGAACTAGGAGACACCGCCCCAGAAGAGCACCAGGCCACTGTGAATTTACTAGAAACACTTAACATTGATCAGGTAATACTAGTAGGCAAACTATTTTCAAAAACCAATCATCCTTTTAAAAGCTACCCAAGCTTTGAGGATTTAGAAGCAGATAAAGAAAATCTCATAAGTACTCCTTCCCTCGTCCTTATAAAAGGATCTAGAGGTATGGCATTAGAGCGCGTTATCCCTATACTAGAAGCCTAGGCTCCAGTTTTAAAGGCGTATATCTGAGAGAAAGAACTGCTGTTACTGTCTGAACTCTTCACCCTCCAGTAGTACACGGTATCTTTGGCCACAGACACTTCTAAAGTAAGCACAGAAATATCATTAGCAACTGCGGCTTGTTGACCATCTACAGTGTCTAAAAATACACTGTACTTTAAGTCGTCTGCATCTGGGTCTTGGCCTTCCCATGTCAAGGTAATTTTTCCTTCAGCAGACACTGGAATAGTAGCGCCAGAAGCAGGGCTTAACAACGTGGCTGGAAAAGGGGCATAATTAGTAACGCCTTCTCCCGCTAAGTAAAATTTCCAAACATCAGAGACAGCTGTTACAGAGGTTCCTGTTGCTTTAGAGGTCACCTGCCAGGAATAAGGAATTCCTTTATTTAAAGTCACCGCCTTTTCTGTGGCAGTGATATTGGTCTGTAAAATAGCTGCCTGATTGTTTAAATTTATAATGCTCAAATCATAGGCAGACGCATGGGCAGCAGCTGTCCATTTAAAAATCACAGAGCTTTGCGCTTCAGAAACACTAGCACCTGTTTCACAGGTTTTATTATTTTCTGGAAGAGATAAAACTGATTTAGACGGAGGCGTTACTGCCACCGGAGGTTCTGGAGTAGGTTTGGAGGGAACTATAGGGTCTGCGTCCCCCCCACTACTACATGATAGCAACCCAAAAAAGAAAAGTAAAAGGTAAGTAGAACGTTGTCTTATTGGTTTCATTGCTTCATAATTTTAAAGGTTTCTCTAACGGTTTTACCGTTCACTTTTACTATATAAATACCGCTATGTAAACCTCCCATATTAAGGTCTAACTCTCTATTAAAAAATATAGCATTTTTAGTATTAATAACTTCATTTCCAGAAGTATCATATACCTGAATTAAGCTTTCCGTATCTATACCTGGAATTACAATACGCAACTCATTCACTACAGGGTTTGGATAAAAAGTAACTTTTTCACTCACAAAAACCACCTCTTCATATACCCCTTGGCACTCTAAGGGGGTAGATATTTTAATCACATTATTACCCACCTTTAGAGCTACTTCAAATCCATTTTCTGTGGCCACTAACTCTTTGCCATTAACTGTCACAAAATACAGCTCAGACCCTTCTAAAAATAGATTTGCCTTTTTATTAAAGTAATCTACATTGGCTTTTGCTTGTAAAGGAGCTGGTTCCCTCACACTCACTTCAAAAGTTTGCAAATAGCCTTCTTTTTCTGTAATAGAAATGTCTATGGTATAGGTCCCTACCCCTAAATCTGAAACTTGAACTTCATGGCCGTTGGCCGATGTTAATTCTAAAGCCACCGCTACTCCAGAAACCAGCACCTTATAGACATAAGAGGTATCTGCGGCTGTTATTTTAAGCACCCCATTTTTAGAACCAATACAGCTAGCGCTTAGCACCTGAATTGAATAATTATCCCGGGGCAAAGAGAATATTTCACAACCATCTAAACCAACAATAGCCCCTTCCAAAGTATTAGGGCAGCTGTCATTCATGTCTGCAACCCCGTCATTGTCTCTGTCAATATACTGATCTCCCACAATAGAAAGCTCTTCAAAATCTTTAAACAGCACATCCTTAGCCCTAGTGCCGCCACCGCCCATCCATTGGTTTATAAGGGAGGTATAGACCTGTCTAAAATCAAATTCTGCCTCCAAATTGTCTTGCCAACTAGCATTGGCAGGAATAAGTGGGTTGGCACCCAATACTTCTGGGTTTACCTTATTTCCAAAAATAAACATAGGCGCTGCTGTTCCGTGGTCTGTACCCCCAGAACCATTAGAAACAATAGTCCTACCAAACTCAGAAAAAGTCATGGTAAGCACATCATCACTGCGGCCCATAGCGTCAAGGTTTTTCATAAAAGCCGTAACAGAATCATTTAGCTCTTTTAATAATGCTGCATGATTCCCTTTTGTTCTATCAGAGTTATCAACTTGGGTGTCATGGGTATCAAAGCCTCCAAATTCTACAAAATAAATTCTTGACTTTAACCCTCCACCAATCAGTTTACTTACTATCTCCAGCTGCTTTTCTAAGTTAGAATTTCCATAAGCAACTGCATTATTTCCTTTTTCATAAGTTTCTTTAATAACCTTACTATAAATATTAGATTGTTTGGCTATAAGTTGTAAATATTTTAGCTTATTTCCCATATTATCACTGGGGTACTCATTGTCAAACTCATTAATAATCTCCTGAAAATTAGTTGGATTTCTAGCTAAGAAACTAGTAAACGACTTTTGTCCAGTAAACAATAAAGAAGATTGCCAACCCATTTCAACTGCTAATGGGTGCGGATAAGCAGCTGAGGGATACTCCTCAGGATACATGGGGTGCTTGTTTTCAATATACCTAGCCATCCAGCCGCTGGTTAGGTACTCATTAGAACTAGAGGCAGACTGCCAAATATCCATAGACCTAAAATGAGAAAAATCAGGGTTTGGATACCCCACATTTTGAATGATCTTAAATCTATCCTCATCGTAAAATGATTTAAAATCTGAAAGTGCTGGGTGCAGACCCAAATCATTAGAACCCAAAGACACGATCTTATTTTCAGGTAAAATCACATGGGGTCTTGCTTTGGCTAAATTAGACATTTGGTCTAATGGAATAATTGTATTTAATCCATCATTCCCCCCATCCATTCTTATAATAACAATGATCTTTCCCTCTTTAATAGTATTAGACAATAACGAACTAGATGAAAAATCTAACTTGTTAAATGCCAGAGACGAAAAAATTGAAGGCACTGCAGCTATATGGGCAAGATTGTGTAAAAAATGTCTTCTTTCCATGTTAAAATAAATTTATTTCTCCCAACTGAAAAAATTGAGACATTAGATTTCGAATTCTCCAATCTAGATTATTTTTATTTTGCTCAGAAGGATTGTTTTTATACTCATTTATGGCTTCTGTCCAATAAGACTCACTTTTTTCAGAAAGAACACTTTGTTTTATTCTCTCTTTGGCTTGTGTTGGAATATCTGCTCCTAGAAGTCTATCGGATAATTCTTGAATTAGCCCCTCTAAAGAGTCTACGTTTGAATAACTTAAGATATATTGGATTTTATCTAAAACAAGATTGGTGCCATCGCCTAGCCAAAAACCCCATTGGGTAGCACTATTAGACAATTGAACCCTGTCTTTTATTGTCATAGAATTAATCCAAAATAAATCATATACAGGAGCCTGATAAAATGCAGGCCAACCAGAAACACTTGGTGGAGAACCTATTCTCATTCCCATATTTCCCATGCGCCATTCAAAATTTTTGAAGAAATAAAAAGCCCTTGTCAATTCATTAGTGAATTTTTCTGGTGGGTTATAGCTGCCATTGTCTCGTTCTGCATCATAATTTCTAAGATCACCATGAAACAAATCAAACTCTTTGGTCATTCCAAACACAAAATCTGGAGGAGATTTTAACATGCTATTGTAAAAAGAACTATCAAAAAAATGCGCACTCTTGAGCAATACTTTAAGAGCTTTGTCTATTTCAAAATTATTTTCCCTTAAAATAATAGCCAATGGTTTAATAATACTTTCTTCAACTGCATCTGAAACATCATGGTACACAAAAAATTGATACAAACGTCGAGTTAGATAAATAGCTGACTCCTCTGTATTAAAAATCATTTCTATGACATCATTTAGCTCATTGGCTCCATCTTCCCCTTCTCTTCCTCTAATAGTCTTGTTCCCGTAAAAAGAAGAGAAAACTTTATCTCCAATATCATGATTCCTCTTTCCAAAAGTACTAGTAACAGGTCCTTCTTCAAAAATAGAATCATAATTAATTCGCCAGCCAACTAATGCTCTTGCAACACCTCTCACATCTTCTTCAGTATATTTTGAAAAAGGTCTTTTCCCAACGGTGAATAGCTCTTGAACTTCTCTGGCGTAATTTTCATCTGGAGTTTCTTTACGGCTTAAACCTAAATTTAAATAAACCAACATTGCAGGATTTACTGTGATATCATATATAGTTTTTCTATAATCTTTAAAGCAAGAATCAAAAATTAACTTATAATATCCATGTAAGCCCTTATTATCTACTCCTTGACCCCCATCTGTTGGTATAAGGTTATGAAGAAACAAAAAAAGCCTCCAATGCACAGAAGTGTTCTGATTGTATATACTTTGATTTAGCCAAGAGTTAATAGCTTCTCTTCTGGTCCAATCTCCATTTTCATATTGCTGATTTTCTCCTCTCTGGGTAGAGGCTCTATTAACAAAAGTTGAACCAGGTGCTACGTCATCCCTACCGTAAATTTCATTCCACTCTTCATTAGTCTTAAAAAAATAATAATTATTCACAGGCTCTCCCAATACCTCGGGAGTAAAAATTAAGTCTAAAGCCTGTGTTAAACTTAAACCGTCTAAATCATCCATATGGCGCTTGGCCATACCCACCATAGTTCTGTTGAGTAAATGCTTTTTTTGAGCCTTTCCAAATTCTCCGGTATAAGGCTCTAAACCGGCTGTCACTTCTTTTCTGGCACGTCTGGCATTTAAAATAGCCTTAAGGTCTACGTTCTCTTTGTAGAATTGAGCAACCAAATCTATGGGTGGTTCCTGATTGGGTGGGTATTTCTGTGACATAGTTTCTTATTCTTCTCTACCAAAGATACCGAAGAAGATAGCTTTAAAAAAACATCTCATTGTAATGAGAGTATTTTTTTATTAGTTTTATTAGGTTATTTTTAAAGATGAAAAGAAAGAAGTTCATAGGTGCTGTTTGCCCTGCCATAGTGGTAGTTATGTTTGCCGCACCCTTTTTAGTTTCCTGTTCAAAGGATGAAAAAATACTGGAAATTCCCGTGACAGAAGAAGAAGCTGCTTATTTAGAGCTTAAAAAACAAATGGGAGATAGTGGTTTTTTTACGGATGGAAAAAAACTTCATATAGACACCAGCCATAAAAACTACAGCAAACTAGAAACAGTAAGTGAATTTATAAATGATATGGAAAATGGATTGCTGCTTCTTAGAAAAGATGAGAAAAATATAATGGCTTTTGACAATTGCTGCCCTCATTTAGGGAGTAGAAATCAATGGAGTTTTAGCAATAATAAATTTAGGTGTAACAACCACGGAAACTCTTTTGGGATAGAAACGGAGTTCACCTCTTATTGCAGCTCAAATAGCAATTCAGGCAGTTTAAGGCAGTATCCTGTAATTCTATACGAAGATATTATTACAATAGATTTTAGCTAAAATATTTATGCGCTATTTTATAGATAATGATTCTTTTGTCCTTAGGAGATTTCTGAACTGAAATAATTTCTTCTTGTATTTTTAAAATAGTTTGCAGCTTGTAATTTAACTCTCCTATCACTTTATTTTTTGTGCGCATATTATGCGAATAGTTGTGGCTAACGTTCTCTATTACTTTTAGAATTTGAGTAGATTTCTCAAAATCCTCTGAAAGGTGATAGAAAAATTTCTTATAAACAACACCCCTTCCGTTTAGTTTAATAGTATTGGCTTCCGCTTTATTGTTTTTAAACTGCCAAATTCTTTCTTTAAAATTAAAAGCCCAGATTTTAAAACAGACCTCCCTAATTGATCTAATATATAAATGGAATCTTTATAATTAACAGCTGAGTTTTGACGCTCTATATGCTGCGAAAAAACAGAAGTACACAATAATAAAAATAATATTCTTATCATATTACAGGTATACTAAATAGTATTAATTATAATGAAAAAATTGCAAAATACTACTAATCTATTTTGCTTAGGTAGGTGATATGACTGTTGTTTAATAAACCATGATGGTTCCTTTTCCAGTTCCAGTTTTACAATCATAAGGGAATTGATCATTAAGAGTCACTAAGTCTTTAACTGCCCTATTCCAATTGTAATCATCTCTTGATTCAGGAAGGAATAAGTCAAAAGCAGTAATTAAATTTTCAGATGTCTTCTCTCCTCTACATTCAACTCCACCTCTTGAACCGTGCCAACCTGTCATAATTTGACCACTTCTACATAAATGGTCTAGTCCAAAAATAGCATGCCCAAGTTCGTGGTAAATAACCCCCATGCCATCATTCTGCTTGTCGTAAAGATTTGTCATTGACGAGTCAAACCAATATCTATCTAAATAAATTGTAGGTGTATCACAAAAACCACCTGCAAAAGCTCCCCAACCTCCATAATTTTCAAAGACAACCCTTACATCCTCTTCTTTGTATTTAGTCTGACCGCCATATCTTTCTATGTCTTTAAAAAAAGCAGAAATATAGCTTCTTATATTGTTAGGGTCAATTTTACTGTAAACAGAATCAGAGAGAAAACCTGACTCAGAATAATAATCTGTCATCTTTTTTGTATTTTCAAAATCAAATTTTATGACTTGGTAATTTTCTGGCGTTCTTCCGTCAATAAAAACTTTTTGAATTAAAAATATATGATCTCTTTTTTGAATAAATGACTCAAACTTTGCTGTCATACTAATATCATTTCGCCCATTGTTAAATCCAAAATAATCACTGCCAACAAACCATTCATTTCCTTTGAATACTATAGCTCTATCCTCTGAATCTAAATTCCAATAATCTTTAACTGGTTCCATTGAAGCAATATTCTTGAACACATTATTTTCAAAATACAACAACAACCTATCTGGATAATTGTTTGGATAATTTATTAAATCATTATTTTCTCCTTTAATAGAATACCATCCATTCATGGAATTTTGCAGCTTAAAGACTGCCTTAACCTCATTAGAGCTTGATGTTATATTATAATATTCATTTGCAGAATCATTTGTCCAAGATGAAAAATAGTGTCCATTACTTGGTATAGCAACTAATTGATAAGAGTCACAGCTGGTATAGGTAAGTATTTTGTCTTCGGTAATATCTTGCACATCACCTGTCTCTCTGTTTTTTAAACGCAGCAAGCCTCCTTGTGAAGTTTTAATAGTAAAATTATATGTTTCTACCTCTATGCTTTTTAAAGTTTGCAGATACGCAGCAGACGAGTAAAATGCATAATCCACATTTTTAAAATATTTTGTATGAGAATTATCATTAAAGTTAGGAGTAAAAGTGTCTGAATAATACCTCTTAATTAGCATATCATAATTTTGCCCCTGACTAGTTAGATTATTATGTCTGGCCATTAAAAAATCACCATTTTGAGAGTTAAAAATCAACTCAGTTGTTAAAGTTGTACTGTAACAATTCAATGGTAAAAGTAAAATATACCCTATAGACTCTGAAACTCCATACTGGTTTTCAATCCAAGATTTCCAAATTGAATTTTCTATAACGCTTATATCGTTTACCGTCATAAGCACCCCATTTAAACTTAATATATCTCCTGCTTTCAAATTATCAGAGAAGTAGTCAAAAGATTCCATAAAAAGATTGTTCTCAATAGGATGAAAAGTAAATTCAGCATGAATCTCTTTTAACTCACTTACTAATATCTGAACTTCTATATCTGCTGACTCTATTGCCCCTGTCCAGCCAACAAAGTCCCATCCTTCTGATGGTTGTGCCGTTAACTTGACATAAGTGCCGCTATTGTATTCCGTAGACCTTCCTGCATTTACTACCTCTTCTAATACCTCACCCTTTCCATCTATAATTACCGTTAGTGGATACTTCTTCTTCTCAAAATATGCTGTAGTTGATTTATTTGATCTAACAGTGATTGTCCTTGTTGCTTCTGGGGTGCCATCACACCAGTGCGTAAAGAGATAATCTCCCTTGGGCGTTGCAGCAACTTTTACAGTCTCTCCAATCTTATATTTTCCCCCTGTAGTACTTACGGAACCTCCATCTCCTGAGATAAAAGTAATAGTGTATTCACTAATAACGGCCTCTGGTGTATTTTCTGGTATAACAAGTGTAGAAATCTCGTCAGAAGAACAAGAAACTAGTAAAGAAAATAGAATTAAAAAAGGTAGTAATTTTTTCACAAACAAGCCTTTTGTGAATAACAAGTTAAATCAAAAAAACTTATAAACAATTTAATTTTCCTTTGTTTATAAAAATTTATTGCACTATTTTATATATTTAACCTAATAATTTTAAATAAAAACTATGCTAAAAATTAAAAACAAGATAGTAGAAAAGCTGAGGGTTTGTTTAAAAATGGATGAGAGATTACTGTGCTAAAGCAGTGAAAGTGGTATATCTGATATAAGCTCATATCCAGTTCCTTTGAATCAAAGAATAAGATTATATTTAAAGAGCAACTTAGTGTTTTGTCTCTTATTTCATTTGGTATTCTTTCTAGAAAGTATTTTATCGCTAAATATAAAGGCATTAATTCTGACATGTCTTCACGAAAAGGATTGTCTCTTGCATATGTTGAAATATAAAAACCTCCATCTTTTTCTAATGCCTCTCCCCATTTTTTATTTGGATAATACATTGCATCTATGAAAGTATGAGTAGCCTCGTGAATTAAAGTTTCTTCGATAATATCTGCTGATGAATGATTTTCATAAATATCTGATTTGGAAAGAAAGTGATATGCAAAAATATATCATATTAGCACATAAAAAAACCCTCATATTTCTATGAAGGTTTAATTTTAAAAGGCTTTAAAGCGCTTTTACTTTTGTGGGCCCTACTGGGTTCGAACCAGTGACCCCCTGCTTGTAAGGCAGGTGCTCTGAACCAGCTGAGCTAAGGGCCCTTACATACTTCTTATTAGAAGCGAGTGCAAATATAAGATTGTTTTTTAGTTGGCAAAAGAAAAGAATAAAAAAAGAATGGTTTTTTCACAATACTTCTGCTACTACAAAAGTACTCCCCCCTACATAGATTAAATCTTCCTTATTTGCTTGTTTTTTGGCTGCCTTAAGTGCTTCATTAACAGAGGTGTACTGATTGCAAAAGAGATTATACTTCTTTGCAGCTTCTATCACTATAGCAGGGTCCATACCTCTTTCTATTGCAGGTCTTGAAATGTAATAAAGAGCCTCTACAGGTAAAAGAGGTAAAATAATACTTAAATCCTTGTCTTTTACAAAGCCAAGGACCATGTGAAGGCGTTTGTGTGGGGTTTGAAAAAGCTGTTTTACCGTTAAAGCTATTCCAGCTTCATTGTGCGCAGTGTCTGCAATAATGGTAGGCTCAAGTGAAATGGTTTGCCACCTACCAAGTAAGCGCGTGTTAGCTACTACTCTAGCCAATCCCTTTTTAATATGACTAGATGTGATATTAAAACCATTTAAGTGTCTTAAAACGCCCACTACCCCTTTAATATTTCTTTGCTGATAAATTCCTTTTAAATCTGTTGCATACTCCTTTTCTATTTCATCTGAGGCAAAATGAATAGAAGCCCCAACGGTAGAAGCTTTGGCCTTAAAAACAGCCTCTGTATCTCTATGCCATTCACTAATCACTACCGGTACTGAGTCTTTAATAATTCCCGCTTTTTCAATGGCAATCTGCGCCAGGGTGTTACCCAGCAAATCCATGTGATCAAAACCAATATTAGTGATGAGAGAGACCTCTGGTGTCACTATATTAGTAGCATCTAAACGGCCACCAAGTCCCACCTCAATAATGGCAATGTCTACCTGTGATTTAGAAAAATAATCAAAGGCCATACCTACGGTCATTTCAAAAAAAGACAAAGTATGAGTAGTCATATAATCTCGGTGATCTATCACAAACTGAAGTACCGCTTCTTCAGAAATATCTATGCCATTTATCTTAATACGCTCCCTAAAATCCTTTAAATGTGGGGAGGTATAGAGCCCCACTTTATAGCCAGCCTCATGAAAAATAGAAGCCAACATATGAGAGGAAGATCCTTTTCCATTGGTACCACCCACATGAATACACTTAATTTTTTTTTCTGGGAATCCTAAATAATCACAAAAGGAAGTAATGGCATCTAACTTAGCATTTAAAGCCACTACTCCTTTTTGTTGATAGGATGGTAATTGCTTAAAGAGCCATGCAGTTGCTTCTTTATAGTTATTCATAATGATTGCCCAATTTAAAGTAAATGACTACATAGCCTATTTGCCTTTCAGGCGCCTTAGAATCTGGGGCCCAACGGTACATAAGAGCAGTAGCTTTGGCGGGCGTTAATAAGCAAGGTGCGTTGTTTGTAGTTCCTCGCACACCGGCATCTGCTACAATTACCTGACCAGATCTGTCTACGGTAATGGCTACAACCACCCTTCCCTCTTCATTGCAATCTGGTGTCACAGACCCTTTGCCAACTAAAGACCTACCGGCCAGTCCAAAGCCAATTCCATTAGAACTACCCTGAGCACTTCCAAACAACGAATTGGCGTATAAAGAACCGTCAGACAAGCCTCTGTTTCCAGGAGCCTCTTGGGTGCCAGTTCCAGAGCCTTTGGCCTCCTTAGCTCCTAATATGTTAGCTAAGGCCGCCTTTGTGGCGTCCGATGCCACTTTTGGCACTTCCTGTTTCTGTGGCTCGGTTTTTTTTTCAAGAGTTTTTTCTTTCTCTGTAACTACTTTTTTTTCTACTTCTTTTTTTGCTGTCTCTTTAGGAATCACTACCTCTGAAGCTTCAGAAACCAATAAATCATCTACTTTTTCTACGGGGATGTCCTCTGTAATAAAAGGAATTGCTTGACTTGGAGGGGCTGGAGAAAGCGAAACATTACCTGGCTCTTCAGAACCAAAAGCAATGAGTATACCGTTTTCTATAGGAGGGTCCAAATAACGCAAACCAAAAAAGAAAAGGAGCCCCAACACGCCTATCAATAATAAAATAGTGAGTGCCAGTGATTTTTTTTCGTGTATAGTCTTTAAAATTGTCATTAATTTGGACGTACCGCAAGGATCACCTTAAATTGATTTCTGTTGGCTATATCCATAATATAGACAGCCTCTTTTATAGCTATAGACTCTGCAGCTCTAAGAATAATAGTAGGATTTTGTTGATTTGAAAGTTCAGATATAAGCGCCGCTTCAACATCGGCTTTAGCCACCTGTGTATCATTGATATAATACATAAGAGACGCGTCTATACTCACAGCCAATTGTTGGGTATTGGTAGATTTTCCTCTTGCTTTTGGCAGCAGTAAATCTAATGCATTGGGTGAGTTGGAGGTGAGTAGAAAGAAAATTAACAACAGAAATACAATGTCTGTCATAGAGGACATGCTAAACTCTGAACTCACTTTATTTCTTCCTTTTAGCTTCATGGAAAAGGATTAAAGGGGTTCGTTTAATAAATCTAAAAAATCTACCGCATTAGCCTCCATGCTATGTACAACCTTATTAGTCATAGTAACCAAGTGGTTGTAGCCAATATATGCAATAATACCAACCACAAGACCTCCTACTGTGGTAGTCATGGCGGTGTATATTCCTGAGGCTAATGCACCCATTTCTGCCTGACCTCCTGAGGTAGCCATTTCGTGAAAAGCAATAATCATTCCTATGACGGTTCCTAAAAACCCAATCATAGGAGCCGCACCTGCTACGGTAGCTAATACACTCACATTCTTTTCTAATTTATACACCTCCAAGGTGCCAGCGTTTTCTATAGCCGTATTAATGTCATCTAATGGCTTTCCAATTCTAGAAACACCTTTTTCTGTGAGTCTGGCCACCGGAGAATTTGTTTGGGCGCATAACATTTTAGCAGCCTCTATTTTACCACTACTTATGTAATCTCTAATTTGATTCATAAAATTAGCATCTATCTTGGCAGCCGCTTTAATGGCAAAGAGTCTTTCAAAATAAATATATAATGCCACCCCAAGCAGTAAAAAAAGAATAGACATAATGACCACACTTGCAGTGCCTCCATTAAAAATAAGATCTATTACAGAGAGTGTTTTCTGGTCTGCACTTAGCGTTTCTAGGCCATTATTAGGCATATATTCTTGCATATAAAGCTACTTAATTTGGTTTGCTATAAAATTACTGTGCTACTTGCCTTTGTGGCTGTTTTAAAAGAACGCTAAAATTTTAAAAAAATTATGCTGCGTTTAATACAAAATCTCTGAGCAATACAAAAGCAAGGCCACCGCTTAAAAATCCAATTAGGGCCAACCAAGCTATGTTCTTAAAGTACCAAAAGAAATCTATCTTTTCCATTCCCATGGCCACAACACCAGCTGCAGAGCCAATAATAAGCATACTCCCTCCTGTTCCTGCAGAATAGGCAATAAAATGCCAAAGCGGGTTGTCTAAGCTTTCTGAGAACATTCCAATACTAGCTGCTACTAAAGGTACGTTATCTATCACTGCAGAACCAGCTCCTAATAACAATACTACAATATCTGAGTTTGGAATAGCACTGTTTAAACCTTCTGCAAAATGGAATAACATTCCTAGTGATTCTAATGCTGCTACTGCTAGTAAAATTCCTAAAAAGAATAAAATACTAGGCAATTCAATTTTAGAAAGAGAGTGGTGAACAGGACTGTGATGACCTGCAGCTTCACTAACACCGTCTATATCTGACAAAGAAAATTTAGCACTAGAGTATATTTCTGCAAAGGTAGCTACTACCGCTAAAGACAACATCATTCCCACATAAGGTGGTAAGTGTGTAATCGTTTTAAAGAAGGGTACAAAAATAATAGCTCCTAAACCTAAATAGAGCATGGTAGATCCAAATCTAGATTTAGGAACCACCTTGTCAGAGGCAGTATTAGATTCTATATTCCCCTGAAAAGCTTTAAACTTAGTCGCTATTAATGTAGGGACCACCATGCAAATTACAGAAGGTAAAAATACGTGTTCTACCAGTTGCAAAGCAGATACTTTATTGGCAATCCAAAGCATGGTAGTTGTTACGTCTCCAATTGGAGACCAAGCACCTCCTGCATTGGCTGCAATGATAACCATACCAGCAAACCACATACGTGTTTCTCTTTCTTTAATAACTTTCTGTAGAATAGTAATAAGTACAATAGTAGCCGTTAAGTTGTCAATAATTGCAGAGAGCACAAAAGCAAGCACAGAGAACAACCAGAGTAGTTTTGTTTTTTTCTTGTATTTAATAAATCCTTTTATAGTGGCAAACCCGTCAAAGTAATCTATAATCTCTACAATGGTCATAGCCCCCAATAAAAAGACTAATATTTCTGCTGTTTTACCTAAGTGGTGTAATAAAATTTCATCTATGTGAGTAGGAACCAGTTCTCTAAGAGCTGTGTCTACTTCAAACACATCCATATGTGTTAAAGCAATAATGGCCCACAATAAGGCCATCATGGCCAAAGCGGGAATAAGCTTGTCTATTTTGAGGTTGTGTTCAAGGGTAATAGCCAAATAACCAACAACAAATACAATTAAAATAATAGTTTCCATAAATACAATGGGTTTTAAGAGTTTGGAAGATAGGAGTAAAAGAATGAATTTTTACCTACCCGCTAACAAATATAAAAAAATGGAGAAGTAAAAATCATTAAATCTACATAAGGATTAAAATATTTATAAACTTAACACAGCCTGCATAAAATACGGCTATAAATAAATGTGTTTTTTTAAGAAATAGAGTAAAAAGTAATGCTATGCACGCATAATAAATTGATTATATTTGAAAAGTTTAAAAAAATTATTCATGGAGTACCATTTAAGTTCGGAACAAATCCTAATAAAAGAAGCTGCTAGAAATTTTGCTAAGCAAGTGCTTTTACCCACCGTATTAGAAAGAGATGAACATCAGAAATTTCCTAAAGAGGAAATTAAAGCCCTAGCAGAGCTTGGGTTTATGGGCATGATGGTAGGGCCTGAATTTGGAGGTAGTGGCCTAGACACCTTATCTTATGTATTAGCCATGGAAGAGCTCTCTAAAGTAGACGCTTCTGCCTCAGTTATTATGTCTGTCAATAACTCTTTAGTATGTTGGGGTATTGAAAAATACGGAAATCAGGAGCAGAAAGAGAAATACCTACCCTCTTTAACTAATGGAGAGAAAATTGGTGCCTTCTGTCTTTCAGAACCAGAAGCAGGATCAGACGCCACCTCACAAAAAACCACTGCTATAGAACATGGAGATCACTATATTATTAATGGAACTAAGAACTGGATCACCAACGGTGGTAGTGCTAGTGTCTATTTAGTAATTGCCCAAACAGATATTGAAAAAGGTCATCAAGGAATTAACGCATTTATAGTAGAGGGTGGGACTCCCGGCTTTACTGTGGGACCCAAAGAAAATAAACTAGGCATTAGAAGTAGTGACACCCACACCCTTCAATTTAACGAAATGAAGGTACCCAAAGAAAATAGAATTGGAGCAGATGGGTTTGGTTTTACCTTTGCCATGAAAACACTAGCTGGAGGGCGTATTGGTATTGCGGCTCAAGCACTTGGCATTGCAGCTGGAGCCTATGAATTGGCCTTGAGTTATGCAAAACAAAGAGAGGCTTTTGGCAAACCCATAAGCCAGCATCAAGCCATAGCCTTTAAACTGGCCCAGATGCATACAAAAATAGAGGCAGCCAGACAACTGGTGTATAAAGCTGCATGGGAAAAAGACCAAGGAATTAATTATGACCTATCTGGCGCTATGGCTAAATTATATGCCTCAGAAGTAGCCATGGACGTAAGTGTAGAAGCAGTTCAAGTATTTGGTGGTAATGGTTTTGTTAAAGAATACCACGTAGAACGCATGATGAGAGACGCCAAGATTACTCAGATTTATGAAGGAACTTCTGAAATTCAACAATTGGTTATTTCTAGAGCTATTTTAAAAGATTAGATTCAGTAGCACCAAAGAAAGGGACATTTAGAGAGTCTTATCTAGAAGACAGCCTTATTTGTTCTGTAAAAATTTGTGGGAAAAATAAATTAAAGACAAAAAAGTCCTTAAAAGACTGTTTTAAAAAAAAGTCCATTATTGAAATCTCATTTCTATAGGGCTTAAATTATGAGATTGCATTTATTTCAATGTTTTTTTAAAAAACCTTAACTTTTTTGTTATAAATGAGCATATCATTGCGGTAAATTCAACATATTAGATATTTTTGTGTAAAATACCTAATGCTATGAGACTCAAAAAACAAGGACTTTATTCCCCAGAATTTGAACATGACAATTGTGGCGCAGGCTTTATATGCAGTTTGGATGGAAATAAATCTAATGATATTATACATAAAGCATTAGAAATTCTTAAAAAACTAGAACACAGAGGTGCCGTAAGTTCTGACGGTAAAACAGGAGATGGCGCTGGTATTCTCATAGATATTCCCCATGACTTTTTTGTAAATGTGTGTGCGTTTGAACTTCCAAAAGCAGGAGATTATGCAGTGTCTAACGTATTCCTTCCTCAGAGAGAAAACCAAAGAAACTTTTGTGTAGGTGCGCTTGAATCTGAGATAAAAGCACAAGGGCTTGTTTTATTAGGTTGGAGGACCGTACCTGTTAACAAATCTGTTCCAGGAAGAATTGCCATGGAAACGGCTCCCTTTATTGCTCAGATATTTATTGGAAAAGAGCGAGATATTCAAGATAAAGCTACTTTTAATAGAAAGCTCTTTATAGCTAGAAAAAAAGCAGAACACTGCATTTACAACTCTAAATTGTCAGAACAGGGTTTCTTCTACTTGCCCAGCCTTTCTACTAAAATTATCATTTTTAAAGGCCTGCTCATGCCAGAAGATATAAGCCTTTACTTTACAGACTTACAAGATCCTAGGGTAATCACTAGACTGGCCTTAGTACACCAAAGATTTTCTACCAATACGTTCCCCACTTGGGATCTAGCCCAACCTTTTAGGTATATGTGTCACAATGGTGAAATTAACACCCTTAGAGGTAATGTAGCTAGAATGAGGTCTAGAGAAGAACTTTTAAAAAGTGATCTTTTTGGAGCAGATATAAAAGAGATACTCCCCATTATACTGCCTCATAAATCAGATTCTGCCACCCTAGACATGGTGGTAGAATTACTCCTTATGACAGGCAGGTCACTGCCAGAGGTCATGATGATTTTAGTGCCAGAGGCCTGGGAGAAAAACGACAATATGTCTCCAGAAAAAAGAGCTTTTTACGAGTATAACTCTTGTATGATGGAGCCTTGGGACGGACCAGCCTCCATTCCTTTTACAGATGGAAATTTTATTGGTGCAGTTCTAGATAGAAATGGTTTAAGGCCTTCTAGGTACTCTGTCACTAAAGACGGATTTGTCATTATGTCTTCAGAAACCGGAGTGGTAGATATAGCCCCTAAAAACTTGGCTTTACACGGGCGCTTAGAGCCAGGAAAAATGTTTTTGGTAGATATGTCTGCAGGACGTATTATTAACGATGAAGAAATTAAAGAACAAATTGCCCTTAAACACCCTTACAAAAAGTGGGTTCAAGACAATTTAGTACACCTCAAAGACATTCCCTATAATGATTGCCCACTTTTTATTGGTGAAGCCAAGCTAGACCAAAGAAAAGCAGCCTATGGTTATACCCTAGAAGACATAGACAGCATTGTAATGCCTATGGCGGAAACCGCCAAAGAACCTATGGGTTCTATGGGCACTGACACCCCTATTGCAGTGTTGTCTCAAAAACCTCAATTGCTCTACAACTATTTCCAACAACTCTTTGCGCAAGTTACCAACCCGCCTTTAGACGGGATAAGAGAAGAAATGATCACAGACATTAGCCTCACTTTAGGAAGTGATCACAATATATTTGACACCACAGAAAAGCACTGTAGAAAGTTAAAAATTCAAAATCCTGTCATTTCAAAAGAAGATCTAGACAAAATTAAAAACTATGACGTAAACCCAAACTATAAGGTAACTTCTATACAAATGCTCTACACGGTAGACAAAGGACATAACGGACTAGAAGATGGATTGGAGCTCTTGCTAGAAGAAGCTTCAAAAGCGTTAGATAACGGCAGTAATATTCTCATTTTATCTGACAGGTATATTTCAAAAGAGAAGGCAGCCATTCCTGCGCTCTTGGCTTGCTCCTATGTAAACAATGGCCTACAAGCTCTTGGCAAAAGGTCTAATGCTAGTATTATTATAGAGTCTGCAGAACCAAGAGAAGTACACCATTTTTGTTTGCTTTTTGGCTATGGTGCTAGCGCCATAAATCCATATTTAGTGAATGAAATTATTGCAGAGCAAATAAAAGAAAATGAGACCAGCAGCTATACTTTTGAAGAGGCTATTAAAAATTATAACCAAGCGGTTGGAAAAGGAATCTTAAAAGTGATGAATAAAATGGGGGTTTCTACGCTAAATTCTTATAGGGGTTCTCAGTTATTTGAGTGCTTGGGAATTCATAGCAAAGTAATAGACAAATACTTTCCAAGAACTACTTCAAGAATACAAGGAATAGACCTGTATGAAATAGAAAAGGAACTTAGCAAAAGACATAAAAATGCTTTTTCAGAATTTAAACCTGACGGAGGTCTAGAACTAGAAATTGGTGGCGACTATCGTTGGAGAAGGGATGGGGAAAAACACCTTTTTAACCCCCTAACCATAGCAAAGCTTCAAAAAGCCGTGCGCAACAATGAGGCAGACACATACAAGGAATATGCTAATTTGGTAAATGAACAATCAAAAGACCTTATGACAATAAGGGGCTTGTTGGAATTCTCCAACTTTGACCCCATTCCTCTAGAAGATGTAGAGCCTTGGACTGAGATTGTAAAAAGGTTTAAAACTGGTGCCATGTCTTACGGCTCTATCAGTAAAGAAGCTCACGAAAACTTGGCGATTGCCATGAATAGAATTGGAGGAAAAAGCAACTCAGGAGAAGGTGGAGAAGACGCAGAACGTTTTTATAAAAACCAAACAGGAGACTGGAAAAATTCTGCTATTAAACAAGTAGCTTCTGGTCGTTTTGGAGTGAGTTCAAATTACCTGACCAACGCCACAGAAATACAAATAAAAATGGCCCAGGGAGCAAAACCCGGAGAAGGTGGTCAGTTACCTGGGCCTAAGGTAAATCCAGACATTGCAAAAACAAGAAACTCCACTCCTTATGTAGGGTTGATTTCTCCACCACCGCACCACGACATTTATTCTATTGAAGATTTATCTCAATTAATATTTGACCTAAAATCTGCCAATAGAGAAGCTAGAATTAATGTAAAATTAGTTTCTGAAGTTGGAGTAGGAACGGTTGCTGCAGGAGTTTCTAAGGCCAAGGCCGATGTCATTCTGATTTCTGGTTTTGACGGGGGAACTGGAGCCTCACCGCTCACTTCATTAAAACACACAGGATTACCCTGGGAGCTTGGAATAGCAGAAGCACAGCAAACCCTCGTGATGAATGACCTAAGAAATAGGGTGCGTTTAGAATGTGATGGCCAGTTAAAAACAGGAAGAGATGTAGCCATAGCTTGCTTATTAGGCGCAGAAGAATTTGGTTTTGCCACAGCTCCATTGGTTGCCTCTGGTTGCATTATGATGCGTGCTTGTCACCTCAATACCTGCCCAGTAGGAATAGCCACTCAAAACCCAGAACTCAGAAAAAAATTCAAAGGAGAGCCAGAACACGTAGTAAACTTTATGTATTTCATAGCACAGGAGCTACGTGAAATTATGGCGCAACTAGGGTTTAAAACTGTAGACGAAATGGTAGGGCAAGTACAAAAATTAGATCGCAAAAAAGTAGGTGCTCATTATAAATCTGCTGGAATAGACCTGAGCCCAATTTTACACCAAGTAGCAGTAATTCCAGGAACAAAACTTTACAATACCACAAAACAAGAGCACCACATTGAAGACTCCATTGAATTTGACATCATAGAAAAAGCACATCCTGCTTTATACAGAAAAGATAAAATGAGCTTAGACTTTCCTATTAGAAATACAGATAGGGCTATAGGTGCTATTATTTCCAATGAAATTTCTAAAAAATACGGAGCTGCAGGAATGCCAGACAATACCCTAAAACTAAATTTTACGGGTGCAGCTGGCCAGAGTTTTGGGGCCTTTGCAACCAAAGGGCTTACTATGACCGTCTATGGCAACACCAATGACTATTTAGGAAAGGGACTTTCAGGAGCTAAATTAGTTATAAAAGTACCTTTAGAGGCTACCATAGTTCCTCATGACAATGTCATTACAGGAAATGTCACCCTATACGGCGCCACCTCTGGAGAGGCTTATATAAATGGAAAAGCAGGAGAACGTTTCTGTGTCAGAAACTCAGGTGCTACTGCAGTTGTAGAAGGAATTGGAGATCATGGTTGTGAGTATATGACCGGAGGAGTTGCGGTAATTCTAGGTCAAGTAGGTCGTAATTTTGGTGCAGGAATGAGTGGTGGAATTGCCTACGTCTACAATCCAAATAAAACCTTTGAATCTATCTGTAAATCAGACGGCCTTCTTCTACTTCCAGTCAATGAGCAAGAAGACATAAAAATACTTAAAACACTCATTGAGAACCACTACAATGCCACTCAAAGTCCTAGGGCACAAGAAATATTGGAACAATGGGACAGCAAGTTAGAAGACTTCGTTAAGGTATTCCCAGAAGAATACAAATTAGCTTTAGAGAGAATTGCACAAGAAACTACTGAAACTTTATAATATTATGGGGAAAACAACAGGATTTTTAGAGTTTGACAGAAAGGTAGAAGCATATGAAAAGCCAGAAGAAAGAATAAAAAATTATAAAGAATTTACGGTTCCCTTAAAGGAAAAAGATCTTAAAGACCAAGGAGCTCGCTGCATGAGTTGTGGTATTCCATTTTGTCACAGCGGCTGCCCACTTGGCAATCTAATTCCAGATTTTAATGACGCAGTGTACAAAGGAAAATGGGAAAAAGCAGCGCACTTACTTCACGCCACCAATAACTTTCCTGAGTTTACTGGAAGACTCTGCCCAGCCCCCTGTGAAGAAGCTTGTGTACTTGGCATTAATGAGGATCCAGTCACCATAGAAAATATTGAGAAAAACGTGGCCGAAACTGCCTTTGCTAAAGGGTGGGTAGTAGCAAAACCACCACAAAACAGAACTGGAAAAACAATTGCGGTGATTGGCTCAGGACCAGCAGGACTAGCGGCAGCACAACAGCTCAATAGGGCTGGACATTTGGTAACCGTCTATGAAAGAGATACAAAAGTAGGAGGCCTACTACGCTATGGCATCCCAGATTTCAAAATGGAAAAGCAGGTCATAGATAGGCGTTTGGCCATACTTGAAGAAGAGGGGATTCTCTTTAAAACAGGTATAGAAGTAGGAAAAGACATAGCAGCAACGGAATTAAAACAAAACTATGATGCCCTATTACTCAGTGGTGGTGCCTCAATAAAAAGAGGTTTGGATATTCCTGGAGCTTCATTAGAAGGGGTAGTTCAAGCTATGGATTTTTTAAAACAAAGCAATAAAAGGATTGCTCACGAAACCTACACCAATGTAGACTTATTAGCTAAGGGTAAAGAGGTCATAGTGATTGGTGGGGGAGACACAGGCTCTGACTGTATAGGAACTTCTATAAGACAAGGCGCTACTCATGTCACCAATTTTGAAATCATGCCAAAAGGAACTACAGAAAGAACTGAGAGCCAGCCTTGGCCATTCTATCCAATGAGGCTTAAAACAACTAGTTCACATGCAGAGGGTGCTGAGCGTTTTTTTAGCATTAATACCAAAGAATTTGTAGGTGACACTCAAGGAAAGCTTATAGGTCTTAAGACTATAGAGGTTCATTGGGAGTACAGCCCTGGAAAAAGACCAAAATTAGTAGAAATGGCAGGTACAGAGAAAACCTGGAAAGCAGATCTGGTTTTGCTAGCTATGGGCTTTACAGGTTCTGAACGCAGCGTAGCAGACCAATTAGGGGTTCATTTAGACATTAGGACCAATATAGAAGCCACTGAATACAGTTATAAGACTAATATTGAAGGTGTATATGCCGCAGGGGACCAGCGCAGGGGACAGTCACTTATTGTGTGGGCCATTGCAGAAGGTAGACAGGCAGCTCATCATATAGACACTTACCTTATGGGAAACTCAAACTTACCACTCAAAGGAGCAGGAGATTTACCTAGACTTTAGGTCAAAAAAAAATCCCGAACACATTTCTGCATTCGGGATTCTAAAAAAGGCAACGACCTACTCTCCCACTTGGTATAGCAGTACCATCGGCGCAGATGAGCTTAACTTCCTTGTTCGGAATGGAAAAGGGT
>Ga0209390_10003376_pt1 | contig 26000 bp, 28 predicted proteins | sample BON01_FD_187212 | JGI IMG/M metagenome (GOLD analysis project Ga0209390, IMG submission 187212) | Freshwater microbial communities from Lake Bonney liftoff mats and glacier meltwater in Antarctica - BON-01 (SPAdes) (version 2) | ecosystem: Environmental > Aquatic > Freshwater > Ice > Glacier... | reverse complement strand
CACCATACCCCCTCCCTCCTCCTCCCCCTCCTCCTCCTCCTCCCTCATCCAAAATGGCAATGTCCAAATGATCGCCAATCTGAAACTTGCACTCCCGCAACGTCTTCCCATCATCCGGCGTCCGTCCACTATTCCTCACCGACCCCACCGCTCGCATCCTCGTCCTCCCCTCCGGCCCCGGGTACACCAACGAGAACTCCAGCCGGGCTGCGCGACGACGGGAGCACGGGACCACGTCTTTCAAGAGCTGACTGAGCTCCTTGAGGGTGGCGTCTGGCCATGTGTAGAAATGCAGCTGTTGCCCGGGCACTTGCTTGGAATCGCGGCCATAGTCTTGGTCGCTGTTGTGCCCGTGTTCCTTCCAAAAGACGCGCAGCAAGGAAGGTGTCGTCTACAGAGGTAGGTGGGGAATAAGAATGGTGAGTGAGTTTGATTGAGGTGAGAGGGGGTATGTGTAGGGGCGGCGCGCGTGGGTGGCTTCGAGTCCACCTGTGCGAGCCTTGAGTGCTGCCCCACCCGGCACTATTCTCGACATGCATTGCATTGCGTACCACTGCATCCTAAGATGCATGCGATGCGGCTTCATTCCAAGCCTCCCTCCTGCCTCCCCTCCCCTCGCCTCTCCACACACAAGACTCACCTTGTCGCGGTCGATCAGCCCCTCGTCATCCCCACTCCGTGCCCCTCCAGGCCCACTGCTCATGGCTGGTGCTGTCGCGTAGGCTGTGGTAGTGTGTGTATGGTGCATGTGAGGGAGGCAAGTGAAGCAAGAAGAAGCATGATGAGGCCGAGCGAGTGGGGAGGCTAGAATGGAGGCTTGCTTGGCCACCGTAAGCCACTACCCGCGCTCCCGCACAATGCAGCCACCATTAATACGACGTCTAGCCGGTCGTGCCTGTGTCTGTGCTGGTGGTGTGTTGTGTGTGGTCAAAAAGGAAACACAATTTGCTTCTTTCCGCCGCTCCATCATCGCGCGCCTCTCTCCTCTCGGCCGCTCTCGGCCGCTATTGTTGATCCTTCGACACGCGTGCCTCTGTTTCATTGACAACTCACACACAACACACACACCCTTTGTACAGGCACCACCGACACGCACATGGAAGCCTCGTGTTGCCTTTCATAATCTCGAGATCTGGCAGCCATGGACCATCGCGCCGCGGCAGACGACGTGCGGAGGCGTAGAAGGAGAAGAACCCACGACACGTCGACACCCGTACTCCTGCCCCTTGCCCTTGCCCTCGTCGTCCTCCCCTTGCTCCTCCACCTGGACGGCGCCGCCGCGTTTGCACCACCCTGGCGACGTGACTTTTCGACCCCTCGCAGACCGCCCCTTCCCCAGGCCTCGGTGCAAGAGGAGGAGCGCCGATCCAGCCCCAAAGCTACTTCGCCTCCCACCCCCTTCTCCTTTGCCCCACTCCCAACCCTCCGGCAGCAGGAAGAGGAGGAGGAGGAGCTGCATGACTCCATCTTGGACGCCGACGTCGAGGCCTTGGCTGCGGCGGCTGCTCGATTCAGGAAGCCTAGCAAATCCTCTTCTTCCTCCCCCTCCTCCACCGCTTTGACGACCTCGACATCCCCCTCCCCTCCCTCCCTCGTCAACCGCACGACCACCTGGCTGGGTGACGTGTGGGGCCGGACGACTCGAGCAGTGCCTTCGACACGCGCATCGGTATCACCAGCACCAAAGAAGGGGAATGGAGCTGCTGTTGGGGGTGTCGACAATAAGTCCAAAGACGAACGCGGGCGGGCAAGAAGACGAGAGGAGGAAGAGGAAAGAGAAGCAGCCGCCCGACGACAGCGTGCGCGAGGGCAGGGACCGGAGCTCACACGGCGGGAGAAAGCGGCGGAGGGGGTCAAGAATACAGCCAAGGCTATTTCTGAGGGATGGAGTAATATTAATTGGGGAGGGCTGACTGGGCTAGCGGCACGGGCACGCACCTCAGGAGGGAATACCTGGACAGCCGTACGTAGTAAGGTGGGGGCTGTGTTGCCGAAAGATAAAGCGGCGGCTGCGGGGGGGAGGACGAGGAGGAAGAAGAAGGGGGGTGGGGGTCTGGGCAAGATAGGGAATCGGAGTAAGATGCCTAAGCGGTCGCCGAGGGAGCAGTTGCTGGAGCAGCAGGAGCAGAAGCGTACAGGCTTACCATCGAGCAGCAGCAGCAGTAGCAGTGGTAGCAACAACAAGGGCTTCTTCCTCCCATCGTTGCTGCAGCGCATCGATCCCTCCGCCTACACCGCCAGCATGTGGAACCAAATGATGACCCCCGGGCAGAGAGGGAGGGAGGGAGGGAGGGAAGGCACGAACAACCTCCTCCGTCCTCCCCCTACGGAGCGTCCGCGCGCCTTTGATGAGCTGGTCAAATTCCCAGCAGGGCCAGCAGAGGCCTGGGATTTATTCGTGGACGACACTCGGCACTTTTTCGATTCAGTGTATAAGCTGATGGCGCCCACCTCTGCTTTGCCTAAACCAGGCCCGAGCCGGCCACAGGTGGGAGGGGTGAGGCCGAAGGCTGAGAGGGTGAAGAAAGGCCCCTTGTATGCTGCGCCATTGGTGTTGAGGCAGAAGATGGGGAGTGCCTTGGCGCCTTGGTGGCCACCGGAGCTACATCAGCAGCAGGAGCAGGAGCAGCAGGGGGAGGAGGGAGTGGGGACAGTGATGGATGATAGGGAGGAGGAGGAGGAAGAGGAGGAGGTGGAGGAAGAGGTGGAGGATGAGTGGCAGGATTTGCGAGGTCGGGTGAAGAATATGATTGAGGAGACTTCAGATGCGCCTTCGGGGGCTGAATACTACGCTTTGAGTGAGAAAGAGGAGGAGGAGGGGTCGTGGGAGGGCAAGGGGAAGGAGGAAGGCCGACGAGCATCACGCGGTACCAGCAGCAAGCAGCAGCAGAGCAGCCAGAAGAATCTTCCTGTCCCCTTGCAAGCTCCCCGCTTGGTAGACCGACTCGACGAGCGCCCGCGCGGGATTATCTCTAGTGCTGCCACTGGCACTCTCTCCACGTCGGCGGCAGCAGCGGTTGCGGCTGTTGCTGCCGCTGCTGCTGCTGTTTCTGCTGGTGGTGGGATGGGGTCGCGAGGGACGATGGACGCGTGGGTGCCCTTGCCGCCGTTTCCTTCTCAACCGCCTATTGAGGATGAATATTGGCCCGTCCCTTCCTCATCTTCCTCCTCCTCTCCCGCTTATCGTGCTTCGTCTGCTTTTGATGACGAGGAAGAGGAGTGGGATGATGACGACGAGGAGTGGGAGGAGGAGGAGGAGGAGGAGGAGGTGGGGGAGGAAGGAGGGTTGGACAGCGGGGTGATTGCCCCTTGGCGACGTGGGCTACCTGAGTGGCTGCAGCGGGTGAGTCTTACTCGTCTCTTGGTCCGCAAACCTACGCCTGAAAGGATGATGGAGATCATTCGGAGACGGCAGCAGGTGAGAAGGATGCCACGGAAGATGGATGATGTCTTCCTGAGGACGGTCTCGAGGAAGCTGCAGGGGAACAGGATGAAGATTCGGGAGTTTCAGTTACAGACTGATAGATATCGGAATTCGTTGTTGTCGGCCCAGGCGTATGTGGACGCGGTGGTGCTGTTGTTTGGCACGAGTAAACATGCGGAGGAGGTGTTGTTGCCCTTGACCAGGTGGTTGCCTGAGGCGTCGAAGAGGACGGGTTTAGCGGAAGAGTACAAGGCGCGAAGAAGGGCTAGATTAGGGTTGTTGGTTGGGGGTGGAGGAGGGAGGGGGGGAGGGAAGGTTGGGGGAGGGGGGAGTAAGGGGAAGGAGAATGCGGGGACGATGGCGATGGTTGGGGAGGTGAGGAAGGCGGCTGTGGCGGCGACGACGGCCTGGTTGTCAAGGGTGGGGATGGCGGTGTCGGGCTGGTTTGCGGGAGGGGTGAGGGGGGCAGGGGAGTTGGGGAGGGGCTTGGCGAAGGTTTTGAATAGTAATAGCACCTTGATTGAGTTGTCGTTTGAGACCGGGGAAGAGGAGGACGAGGAAAGCGGGGGGGCGGAGGGGAGGGAGGTGTGGAGGGAGGGGGAGGATGTGAATCCGGCGCTGCGGGCGTTGGCAGGGTTTGAGAAAGAGTTGGAGCGGAGGGGCCAGGCGGCGAGTTGGGGGGATGATGAACCGATGGCGCGGATTGTGGATATCTTGGGGGATAAGAACGCGGATTATTTTCAGCAGAGGCTTGATTTGTATCTGAGGGGGGGGTTGCCGGGCATGGATTTGTATCGGGCGTTGAAGAGGTTGTGTTTGGAGAATGAGATGCGGTTGGACCTGGTGATGCGCCAGCTGAGGGAGGAGTCGCTGAGGGAGGATCAGAAGTGGAAGAGCAAGAATGAGAAGTTGGCGGCGTTGCTGCGGATTCATGAGTCGCAACGGAAGATCACTTGGTAGGGAGGCAGGGGGGAAGGGAGGGAAATAAGGAGGAAGAAAGGAGAATTGGAACGAGAGCCACGCGGACACCGGTGAAGGGAGAGAGGGAGAGAAGACGGGGTGGTCCCATGTAAAGATGTTGTTGTAGGTGTTGTGATGTGTACATATATTCAATAAGGTAGAGAGGCAAGACAGAGAAAATGATAAGTAAGTCCCCAAGTGCTGAGCAAAGCGGTTTCTCGAAATTGTCTTTATTGACAGGATGCCTTTTCTTTCTTGTTGTTGCTGTTGCTACTGCTGCTGTTGATGTTGTTGTCGTTTTTGTAGTACTTAAAAATGCTGATGGAATGCTTGCGGTCCTTTTTCCTTCTACCCGGCATCCAGCCTCGGGAACAGACAGATTTTCGTCGCGGGACTGCAACACCACCACCCACCGCCCACTACACACACACACTCACATAAACACACACACGTCGTCTGAAACCTAAAATCTAATGTTTTTGCTGCCGTCTCTCGTCGTCATTGCCGTTCTCTTTCTCTCTCTCTCCTTGCTGCTCTTTCCACTCGCTCTCTCCCTTCCTTCAATCGCCACCACGCTTTATCAAACCAATTCCCCTTATAAATATGCACTTCCCCTATTCTCAATTCTCCACCACTCTTTTCTCTACTACTCTTCCTCTACCCTGCCTTCCCTCTTTCCTTCCCTTCCTCCTCCTCCTAACCCTCTACGGCCGGTTCCTCTTCTTCTGCGCCGCCCGCGGTCCATCCCATTCCTCCTCCCAGAACTCATCCTCATCAAAATCAAAGCTATCAATCGAGCTATCATGCTCATCCTCGTCATAGGGCAGCACCTCCAGCATGTCCTGGCACGTGATGTACCCCTTCCTCACGGGCTTCTTCGCGAGCCCCCCCACCTGCACCCCCACCCGAATCAACCCCAAGTTTAACGCCCGCTCCACGTCCTCCACCGAGCAGATCGTCTCAAACGCTAGCGTCACCGAGCTATGCTTGTTGTCCGCCCCGCTGTTCGACACGCAATCCACCGGCTGGGCCTGTCTCCGCATGCTCCGCAGCAAAAACAGATCCTTCTGCTCCGGCACACAGGAAGCAACAAAGTGCTGGTCAAACGGCACATGGTGCGCCAATGCATCACTGAACACAGTCGCATTATCAATAACGTGGTACCGAACCCCCGCCGAGTTAATCAAGGGCGCAAACGCCGACTGCGTGCTAAACAGATTATACTCGTCCTCCACCCAAATCGTCTCCAAGGTACTAGCAGCCATGCCCTCATTCTCCAGCTTCAGCCCCACCTGCGCCTGACGCGTTCTTCTATCCCGCCCCAAGTCCGTGACGTGCATGACCAGTTGATTCTCCCCCAAATGGCAGTTGTCGTCCTCCGTGCCCAGGCAAAGGAAAGTGCCCTTGTAGCAAGTGGGAATGTTGGAGAGGTCCACGAAATCCAGGCAACCCGCCGCGGCCAGGCTCAAGCCCGCCAACACTGTGTAGGGAGAGAGGGAGGGGAAGAGAGAAGAGGTGAGGGGACAGGTTACGAAGTATGCCCATGGGATTGGAGAAGGGGTTGTACACTGAATGACAGGAGAATGAGTTCTAGCAGGAGTGCAGGCGGTCTAGGACAGTGTTGTCTGTACACGTGGAGAAGGACCGCGCAGAGTTCTGGGAGGAGGACTGGCACAAGGGAGAGGTGTAGGCCAGCGCTAGATGGGAGGGTGGTGCATCGTATGATGGTGACGCGAGCAATGCACCGACGTCGATGCTCGTGCCGTGGACAAGACAAGGAGACTAGGAGAGGACGCCGGAAGGCAGCGTCTCCCCAGGACTACAGGAACTCATGGCAGGGTGTCGAGCACGCTTGGACGCGTGCACGCGTAGAGAATGCAGAGCACACAAGAACATGTGAGAGACATGACGACGCTAGTATATGCACTTACCCATTGAAAGGACCAGGCGCATGCTTTACTCCCTGGCTACCCCGTGCGTCGTGTGCCCCGTCTCTAGCCCTGTTTCAGAATGTGTGTGTGTGTGTGTGTGTGTGTGTGGAGGGAGAGCGAAGGTGAGTGGAGTGCTTATGCATCGTGGCCGTGGGGTCGAGGAGACAGGGCCCCGAGAAACGACTGCCGTTCGCCAGTGGTGCGGAGTGTAGGCGTAGGTCCGTCTGCTTGGCTCGTGCCTGTGGTGGGTGTCGACGCGAGGAAGTACGTTGGGGGAGAGTCAAGCGGAGGAGGGGAGAAGAAAACGACTTGTGCCAGGCTCTCAGGAAGAACCCCCCGCGAGCGCCTCCATCGGGGGGAACTGCTTGTCTAGGGGTTGGTTTCCTTCAACGGAATGTAATCAAGTCGCGTCAATTCGCCCTGCTAGCACACCATGGTCTGGCGTCGAAGCAATCTTTCTTCTCTCGAGATTTGAAAAAGTAGTAACCGCCTGCTTGAGCCGTTGAGAGAAGACGGGGTCGGACCCCGTGTTGTGAGTTAGTGCGTCTACGCCACTGAAAAAAGGACGCTCGTGGTCGTCTTACATGTGTCTATCACATATTTAGTGTTGTTGTTGTGCCTGCGATGCGGTAGAGCTGTCCCTGTGCAGGCGGGCAGTGGTGGTCAAAGGTCAAGGAGGAGCAGCCGACCTCCTGTCCTGGCCTCCTGGCCTCCCCGTGCTGTCATTTGCTTCGGGGCTGTTCTCTGTTGAATATATTTCCGATCAAGTGCGAGTTGATTGTAAAAATACATCAACATCTTTTCATTGCTTTTTGGTCTGCCCCGCTGTCTCGCATTGTCCCGCTTCCCAGAGGTCCGTTGCATTGCAGGTCATACCAAGGACCATCTTGGCATGAAGCACGTAGGGTCGCAAAGACTTCCGCCAGCGGCTTTTAGCCCATCTTTCTTCCTTTTGAATAAGGGGGAGTTAACAAAAAAGAGAAACACAAACGGGGAAAAAAGACAAATGGTAGCTGAGTTTGCAAACAAAAAGAGCACTCACGCCAAATACGCAGCCACACAGTCAGAGTACATTGTTTCCTTGTGTTTTAGTATTCTACACACGCACGACCACCACTCTCCTCCCCTCCTCCTACCCCACCCTCTCCACCCTCACTCGTCTAATTCGCAATCGACACCATCACTTCCAAAGGCCCACTCCGGTCGGCCACCAGCAACGGGTGCGGTACAGGCACCGAGAGACCCACTAAATGGCGACGCGCGGTGCGTTGAGTGGACGGCGGAAGCGTACAAGCCCAGGTCTTCACTAGCCCCTCACAATCCTGGTACGCATGTTTGGGAAAGTAGGTTTTGTACCCGTAGCACGCCAAACGGAAAGCCCCTCCTCCTACTCCTCCTCTTCCTCCTCCTCCTCCCGCATCCACGTCATACAGTCCTCCCTCGCTGCTCCCCACCTCCAGCACCACCTGCAGCTCCTTCCCTCCCGGCCCAGCCAACGAGGCACTCACCAACGTGGCTGCGACAGATTGAAACAGTCGATAGAGCGCCGAGCCCGTCATGTCTGGCGTCAGATCTGCAAGGGTCAGAGTACGCGTCACCTCCAACGTACACCCATCAAAGTGCTGAAAGAGCGGGGAGGAACGAGGGAGGGCAAAGTGTGTCTGAATCGTCTTGATCCTCACCCAGCTCGCCTTACCCAAATCCAAACAGTAGGAAGTACAGTCGCCCGGGAGGTTGCGATCGCGCGAATAGCTCTCCAACTGCGAGACCAAGGGGGCGAAAGCCAAGGCGTCGAGACAACGCTGCAGAAGCTCATGTTGCGAAGCTTGGGCTGTGTGGAGTTGCTCGAGGCGAGCCGCCGCTGCTTCCCCATTGCCCAGCAGCAAGCCCGTCATGCAAGTGCATGCCTTCTCTCTGTCCTTGAGGATGGAGCGGAGCATGTTTTCACGCAAGGCCGTCGCCACCAGGGGACTGAGGGAGGGGGCGTCCAAACGTGCCTCCATGGCTTGTCGGGCTTGATCGAGTTCCTGCTGCCGGAAAGAGGTGGAACGCAGCGCCGCAATGGAAATGCTGCTGGTGATCGTCGACTGATTTGGGGAATGGGACTGGCGGCAAGGGCGCGAGGGGTGGCGTGAAGAAGAAGGAGGAGGAGGCGGAGCAGCATGGGAATGGGAGTGGCGGCGGGGAGGAAGAGAAGGAGGAGGCGGCGGTGGAGGAGGAGGTGGCAGAGGATGGACAGGAGGGCCTCTGCGCCGAACGACCAAGGAGGAGGAGGTGGAGGTGATGAAGGAGGAGAGCGGCAGCATGAGGAGGGAGAAGGCCTGGGAGGGGAAGAAGGCTGGGGATGATGTGAAGGGAGGAGGAGGAGGGGTGAAATAGTGGAGTGATTGGGAAGAAATAGGATGCAGAGGAGGTGAGGACAGTATGAATAGAGGGAGATGGCGAAGCACACAATAAATGGAAGTGTGGAGAGCGCGCCATCAGCATTTCCAGGGGGGTGGCGTCGTCGCGGCCAGCTGATCCTTTGTTTTGGGGTTGCCTGCTTGGACACCCTGCCGTCGCCGTCAGAGCAGGGGGATAAAACAAAGAATCAAAGCTGGCCGGGACGATGTGTGGCTTCCACCAATCATGCTCGTGGATTAGGTGAGCTACTTTCGCACTCACAGCCACACAAACTCCTCCCCTCGCCCCACCAGCGCGTGACACAACAATCCTGTCATGCCTCCCCTCTTCAACCTGCTCGCTCTTCAACAAACAACAACGAAAAAAACGTTGTTTTTCCAGAACCTTGAGGCCTTCCGTTCCGTGTGGCTGATTCGCATCCTTGCTTCGCTCCACAATCCTTGCATGAATTCTTTGGCTTTGTGTTTGTGGGTACACACACGTTCCATTGCACTTAGAAAGTGAAAAGCAGCACTCTTCTCCTCTTGGTGCCTCCCTTCCTTCAGGCAGTCTCAGGCACGTACACATTCACGGTATATATCCACAACCCCTTCAAACAGAACACCCCGCAACAACCCTAAAGAGCAACAAACCACAATGAGGCACCTGGCTTTTGCGCTTGTCATGCCTTTTGGGCTTCTCCTTGCCGACGCCTTCCAGCACTCGATGCCGGTCCATCAAGCCGAGGGCAGCTTTTTGATGCCCACACGAGTCTCTACTATCATGGCTTCGTCCGACTCGCCCATCGACCGCGCCACGCCGGGGCGTGTAAAAGGCCTGGGTCGCCTGATTGACGAGCTGATGGACTCGACCTTCTACTCTCCTTTGTCTTCCTCCTCGTCTCCGGCTCCCTCCTCTTTCAGGAAGCGCCGTCCGCGTCCTCGATTACGGTGGACGTCAAGGAGACGGACAAGGCGTATGAAGTTGACGCGGAGGTTCCTGGATTCAAGAAGGAGAAGATTCAGCTGTCCTTCACCGACGACGGCAACATGGCCATCACGGCGGAGCGCAAGGAGGAGCATGAGGAGAAGCGTGGCGGGGACGAAGGGATGGGGGCGAGCGAAGAAGCCGGCGCAGACAAGGAAAAGGCCAAGGCCCCCGTTTGGTACTTCAAGGAGCGCAGTTACGGCAAGGTACGTGCAATGTGCGGGTCGGTTGACGAGCACGTATGGACTGATGATGGTGTGCGTGGATGTATGTGTGGAGGAGAGAAAGTTCTGTCAGCTGCCTTCTTTCCTCGTGAGTTAGGCTCCGCGTTTATATACCACTCTCGCATCCCCTCCCTTCCTTCCTTCCCCCCCCCCCTCCCTCTCTCCAATTTCCCCAGCCGCGCTTGAGCACGTCGTTGGGCCTAGATTCAAGAAATATCGTCAAATGAACAAAGAACCTCACAAAGTTTAATCTCTTCCTCCTCCCTACCTATCCTCACTACCCCTCAACACCTCAACCCCCACGTCCAGGTCTACCGCAGCTTCAAGTTGCCACCCAACGCCGACACGACCAACTGCGAGGCCAAGCTGGAGGATGGCGTGCTCAAGGTGACGCTGTCCAAGCGCCAAGCTTTGACGGAGCGCACGGTCGAGATCAAGTAAAAGAAAAGGGCGCGAGGGATGAGACGGCAAAGAGAAAGGAAAGTGTTTGCGTAGGTTTGCTATGTACTTTACCAAGGGCAGGGATAAAAAGCCAGTTGGTTGGATTCATCGAAAATTGAAGAAGATAAGAACCATGTCCCAGAAGAAAGATCAAGGCGTGTCTGTCCCATTGAGGCGCGAGGCAAGCAAGTGGTTCGTAGTAGTACAGAGACACAGACAGGCGTTAACTTCACAACCTTCTTCTATTGGCAGTCGAGCGCGGAAAATGTGAGCGGGCACAACGTGAGCCATTATTTCGATTCGAAGACGATCAGTGTTGATGTCTGTTGTGCAAAACGAGACCAAAATCTCAAAGCAAAAAAAAAGAATGAAGCAAACAGACACTTCCTCAAATAGTTTGGTCTTTGATTACTTAAGCGCATGCACTTCATTTCGTCTTTTTGCGGCAGGCCCCTGGCATTGCTTTCATTTTCATTTGGTGTGATGGGAACTTCCCCGAAGCCAGCGTCAGGCCGGCCTAGAACGCGCTCCAGGCAGGGCTCTGAGTGAACCTTGGGGTTTGTGGCGTGGTTGTCGCAGGAGTGGTCGTATTCGGGCAGCCGTGCAGCCAACAGCGTGTGTAGGCAGGAGGTAAGGCTGCCTCCTCTTGACCTGATGCGCGTGCCTCTATGCTATAGCGGAGTGAAAAAGGGGAGCGGGCTTTGAGGCCATCATCGTCACCGTTCAAAGAGCATGAACTCTGGAATGTAGCTAGAGTACCTGCAGGAGCCTGCGGGAAAACGCCACAAGCAGCGCGGGCACAAGTAGAATCGTCCTCAACGCAGCCGAGCTTTGTTTGCTGCTGTTGCGGCCGCCACTGTCACAGAAAATGTTAGAAAAAGCAAAGACTCTAATTAGAAACACTAAGGACCCACATATATAAGCTGGCAGGGAGGGGGTTAGGAGACAAAGCCAAAGCCATGAAATCGGCGAGCCGGCGAGAGCGACGCGTTCTAGAGACCCTCGAAGCGGTGGCACCAGAAAGAGCTCAAAAGGGCAAGATAAATGCTGAAGGGTGCTCTATGCCTGGTAACTGTTGCTGGCTTTTGCGTGTCGCGGATCTGATCCCTCGTTGTTGCTGGCGGGTTGGGGAGGTTGGTGGAACACGCGTCGCGTCGTATTGAATATAACGTTTACGTGCCTGGAGAAAGGATGAGGGTCCCGCAGTGCATGCTACGAAACCATTTTTGATTGGGCGAGCCAGCTTACGAGGGATGTGTGCACCTCTGCTCTTTATTGTTCTTGTCCTTATTGTGCTGTTTGCTTGTCTTCTTCTCCTCTGCGTACCATCTTCATCCTATCTTTTGCTCTTTTGCTTGTTGGTCTAGAACGCCCCCGCGTTCCGACATGACACGACACCCCAGTCGCACCACACACGGCTGCTGCGTGGCTTCCCTCCGTATCGCGTGTTTGCCCAGACATCTCGACCTCGCGTGAAAGGAGGCCAGTCCTCCTTCACCATTCTTACCCCTCCCCATTCTTACCCCTTCCCATCAATCGCACAGACAAGACACACAAGCAAACCTACAGCAGACAACGCTGTCAACAACCATGACATCGAGCAGCACCACAAGCACCAGCACCACCATCGGCACCAGCCCTCCTGCGCGCTTCCTCATTTTCACGTCTTTGGGCCTCTTGCTACTAGGCATGGGGCCTCAGCAAGCTCAGTGTCACGTGATGATGGCCGCCTCACCCTTCAATGGGATTGGCCGAGGCGACAGGTAAGCTCTTCCCGATATTATCTTGCACAAGAAGACACTGTTCCCTCTGCCGCCTCCATCAAGGGGGTCTTTTTATATATGAGATTACCACTACTAGAATAGGCATCTTTGCCTCACCCCTCCCTTTTTCCCTTTCATTATTTGCCTTTGGACACTCAGGACTCTGACCCCGCTCTCGCCTCCTGTCCTTCTCCCTCCACCCAAATAGGTCTCTTGGCCGCTTCACACGCATGGTCGATGAATTGGTCAATGAACAGAACCTCTTGCCGCCCACCGTGCTTCCGATTTGGCGAAAAATGATGCAACATCAGACAACCGACATGAGCCACCAAGCCCCCGCCCCCGGCAGCATTGCTGCTTTCCGCGCCGATGCCGTTGAGGTACGTGTTCAAACCCGAAGGATGTCAAGATAAAGAAGAAGCGTAATCAAGAGCTTGAGGGAGCTTAATGGTAGAGTTGTGCAACGGTTCCTCGGCACATGCAAGAAAAAGACAGGGGACGGGTTGTTTTGGGGTTATCGATGGGATTGAGAGAGGAGAGCGTGCAGGCTGCCGGGCAGGCAGGACAGCATAGGGGTCGAAGGAGGGAAGGGGAGGCGAACAAAAGATGTGTTCAATCTATCTGCGTCAATCAGGGAAGAAAGAGGGGAGTGGGGGGAAAGGAAGGACGTCGCCAACCAATCCACGGCATTATTACTCAGTATAACTCACCACATCATCCTCACAAACCATTTCCTACACACAGACTCAAAACACCTACATCATTTCCGCTGACCTGCCGGGGGTCAAGCGCGACAACATCCGAATTGCGTTTCTCCAGGAAGGCGTGCTGTCCATCACGGCCGAACGCCAGAGCTTGTACGAGGTGGCACCCAAGGCGTCAGAGGATGGAGGGGCCGGGGACGCAGGCAAGGGACAGCACCCTCCGGATTGGACGAACCAGCAGCAAATCGACGTGTCGAAAGAAGCCGAGGCCTATCCTAAGTTTTTGATGCGCGAGGTCATGTATGGCAAAACGACGCGCTCGTTCAAACTGCCGCCAGATGCCGACACGGACTCTACTACAGCGACGTTTGAGAGCGGCGTGCTGGTGGTGACGATGAAGAAGCGCCAGGCGCCGAAGGAGAAGCTGATCCAGATCAAGTGATAGAAAAAGCGGGGTGGATGGGGCGATAAATAAGAAGAAAGCAGAGCGAGAATACGATCGAGATGACCAGTGTGAAAAGGAAAGAAAGAAAAGAAAGAAGAATCGTTGAGACATGCGTGAATGAATGTGGTGGGGCGGGTAGCCTCTTTCTCTTTCAAGTTTTTGGTCTTTGCTTTTTTCTCTCTCACATGTGCATCCATCAAAAAGGTCTTTGAGGTGCATGTCGCAGGAGCGACCCCTGTGCAGGAGCATACACATCTCGAGGTGTCTTCTTTGTCCTGTCGTATGTTCTTCTCAGTGCACCTCGGAGGGGGGGCTTGTGAATGGCGCATGCCAAAGCAAGCAGGGACTGTAGAAAGCGCGCATAGCATCCCACACCATTGGACACGGCGCGCTTTGTCCTCAGCACAGGCAAAAACCTCCTCTCCCTCCATTCGCAGTACGGCTTGCTTTGAATTTGAATGCGAAGATCAACCGCCCGCAAGTCAACCGCCCGCGCCAAGAAGATCCCAGTTGTTCTTTGGTGCACTACTGCGCAGTCCTCTCTCCCTCTCTGTCCTTGCACCAGCCACGTTCCTTACTACAGTCAGCTTCCGCTTGCTCACCCCCCTCTATACTTCACACAACAATACTCCAAATCGACAGCGCTGAGTCAGGATGAACGCCTCGTCGTCCGTTGCGGGCGCGGGTGCGACTCCCACCACTGAGGCCGCCTCAACTTCGTCGCTGCCCCAAGAGCCTGCCTACTACTCCTTTCCGCCGCCCAAGCACGAGCAACAGAAGAAGCCGTGCATGGCCAAGGCCCACGGCTGGATCTTTCTCGCCTTTCTGATTGGCTTTGCCATCCTCTCTGGGACGGTCCTGAAGCAGCCCATCATGGACAGCGAGGAGTGGCTCAAGGATCAGGGCACCGTGGGCCTAGTGGTCTTTGGCGTGGTCGGCTGGGCGTTCATTATGATTGGAGGGAGCGCGAACCTCATCGACCTTATTAGCGGGTTTGTGTACGGTGGAAAGACGGGGTTTGTCCTGTCCTATGTGATCAAGCTCTTGTCGACCACCTTGGCGTACCTGGCCGGGCGCTACCTCTTCCGCGACATGCTCATGACCTACTTTTTCAAGGAATACGTGTGGCTGGCCGCCATGGCCAAGCTCGTAGAGGAACGGCCCTGGCAAAGCAACATTCTGTTGCGCCTCTCGGTCATCCCCGCGGCGGTGAAGAGCTACGGCCTCGGCGCTATCCAAGACCCGCCCTTGCCTTTCTTCACCTGCGCCCTCGTCGTCATGGCCTTGCTTTCCTGGGTGCTCACCGACCTAGGGGCCAAGCTGCAGGACCCTGCCGACATTTTTAAGGCCAAGAGCAAGGGAAGTCAGATTTTAGAGATTGTAGGCCTCGTGAGTATTTTCCTGGTGCTGGTGGGCGGGGCCTGGTTTGGTCGCAAGTACGTGCGTCAAATCCAGGCGGAGAAGGAGGCGGAGATGGCCGTGGTGGTGCCGACGACGATTAGTGGTGCTGGTGGCGTGGGGACGACCCTCGAAGAAGGGCCTGAGGCGGAGGAGGAGGTATTGTTTAGCAGCAAGGACATTGTGGGGACGCAAATGCCGGCGGTGGCTTAGATATCTGTATGTGGAAAGGCGGCGTGAGAGACGCTTGAGAAAAGAGAACTGTTAGTGTGTGTGGAAGAGATGAATGGAATGGATGCCCAATAATTCAAAATAAGAGATGGAGGAAGAGGAAAACACACCGTGCGCATGTGCAGAAAAAGAACTCAAACTTGGTTGGAGGTATTTTACATATTTACATCTACGTGACAACCAAAAAGAAGTTCTACACAAAAAGAGAAGAGAAAGGCAAGATTGAGTGTGCTTCAAGATATTGAAGAATATAGAATCGAGGAGAGTGCGAGAAAAAAATTGCAGTGCCTTTTGGCTCTCATCGAATCGAAATGACTTTTGGTTCTTTGCGGCTTCTGCTTTATTACAACCCGGATCTCAGTTTTCACCAAAGTAAAAACACTATCATAATAAACACCTTTTAATTTTAATTTTCAAAATATTCATGAGTCCCCTATTCATCCGCATGTTGCCGCCACCTCACTAGATGAAAGGGCAAGGCAGCAGTGACTTTACTCTCTGCAAGGAGAAAACACCGCGATATATGAATCATTGACAAATTGACAGGGGGGGAAAGGACATGTGCATTGTTGTTGCTGCTGTATCGTTTTTGTGTATGTTTTGTTGTGTGCAGTTCGTTCATTCTCTACATCTCTCTCTACAAAAGGAAAATGAGGTAAGAAGTAGCCGGCACCGCCGGTGGTTGGTTCATACTCTTGAGATAGGCACGCAATGCGAGCTGGAAATATCTTTACAATTGGGAGGAAAAAGACAAAAATGGAAACAAAATACTTTGTAGAGTTACAGGAATAGGAACAGTCGAGCTGGAGGAAATTTCAGAAACATTGAGCTGGTTCATCACTCACTCACTACCGTGGTGCTGCTTGCTATATACATATTTTGTCGTCGCTGCTGCTGGTGCTGCTGGTGGTGGTAGTGGTGGTGCTGCTGGTGCTTGTGATGGTGCCGCCGCTGCCTCTTGTTGTTATTTCGCTTAAAACGTGAATGAAAATGAAGGAGAAAAAGAGAGAAGGCAGGAAAGATGGATCCCGGCGCTTGAAACAGCACCGGCCGCCGCCTTGCCCTGCCGCTCCTTGCGTGCTATATGTACATTCTCCGTCGTCGTCGTTGCTGCTGCTGCTTCTGCTCCTGCTGCTTTCCACCCGTGGCCCCTCCTCCTTCCTTGAGACCGTTGTTGCGCCTTCCCCCTTCCCATAACCCTCCTCCCTCACCGTCGTCATTACTTCCCAACCAAAGAAAAAGCTCAGACAGATCAGGTTAAATCAGATTCCCACGGCTATCGAACCAACTCACTGCCGTCGATCGAATCCCCTCCATAGTCCCCGCCTCCCTCAGCTTCCCCACCATCTTCAGCATGGTCGGCGGCCAATGACAATCCATCTCCAGATACCCCGAGTTCAGCAAACGGGGGTCCCGCGCAATGGCCTCCCGGTAGTAATCGATCCCATCAACAAACCTGCCCAGCGTCCAGTCGAGGGCAGCGGAAGCGAGGAGCATTTCAGCAAAGTCTGGGTTGCGTCTGGTGATTGTTTCGAGCATGTACACTCCCCTGGCTACGTTGCCGTTCTCCACTTCCAGCATAGCGACTTTCCCTCTCGTCGCGGGACTGTCTGGTAAAATCACCAGGGCTCGGCGATAATACTCCAGAGCAACATCGTTTTTGCGGATCCTGGTTAGCACGTCCCCGGCGTTTAAATAAAGCCGGTGATTTTCCGGGTCCAACACGAGGGCGTGGTCGTAGTCACTGATGGCCGTCTCATAAAACTGAAACGCGTCAGATTCTCGATCGGAGAGGAGGCTGTCTGCCAGCAGCTCAAAGGCGAGTCCACGATTTGTGAAATATTCAGCTGTTGTCGGTGACAGCTCTATGCTCATGCTGTAGTCCATCAATGCACCACTAACCCTCGTCAAAGAACAGCGAACATTGCCTCGGTTGGAAAAGGCCTTGGCCACAAGCTGCTTGTCCCCGTCGCTCAAGGCGGCATAATCGCTGTCAAAAAGCCCTATTAACTCAGTGTAAACGTCCTCCGCCTCATCGTACTGAAAAGCGTGCGTGAGGTCCAAGCCCTTCTTCAGCATTTCAAATTGCAGCTCCTGCAACGACTTGCGAGTGACCGTACCACCAGCCGCCGCGCTCGAGGGCCCTGGGGCGCCTGATAGGGTTGCCCCCGCGCCTCCCAATCCCGCCCAGGCGGCCCCGGTTGTCAAGCCAAAAGCTACCCCACCAAATCGTCGCAGAGCGTCCTTGCGGTTGACGCCTTGTCGAGTGTGGGTGTTGGGCCCCACCTCGCTTTCGGTGCTCGCGGCCAGGGTGGTGCTCGTCGTGGCGGCTGCCTTCGTAGTCGCTGGAGAGACTGCCACAAATCCTAGGGCGGCCTGCATCCCCCAGAGGAGCATCACAACGCGCAGGACAATTCCCATACTGTGCCGGCGTGTGAGGTGCGTGCCACAACGTCGTTCTAGCTAGAGAAGAGGACCGGTGGGCGCGGGCGTGGCAGAGGAGTGTCGTCGCGCGTCTCCTAACGAGGCGGCAAAATCGGGGGTCGAGTCGGCGGTCGATTTCTGTGGCAAGGGCAAGGTCAGGGAGGGGTCTGTGAGGCCAAACAGGTCATGATGATGCCAGGAACGCAGTGAGAACGGGCGCTGTCTTTCGACAATGTAGGCACAAGCCTCCAAGAAAATGGTCAGGCAAAACGTCAGCGAAGGAGCCGTTGCTCTCGTCATCGAGAACAACCGACACAAAAGGAGGTGGTCGAGAGTCAATCAATCGCTGCATTTATGGTTGAGGACAGGCAATACATGTGTAAGAGCCGCACAATGCCCCGAGATGGCTCAAGTGCATAAGACCTGAGCACCCTGCCCATGGGGGTGTGATGCTCTGCACGGTACAGTGTAGGCCTGCTTCGGCATGCGCCAGAAAAAGCCCTCCCAGAGGGTGCACTCTAAAGAAACAAGACTCTAAAGAAACAAGACAAGACAAGATTATCGTACACAGACGCGAGAAAGCAACAGAAAAATAGGGTTAAAAGGATAGAAGAAAAACAAGGCTCTAATTTCTGGATCGAGCATGCCAGTTGCGGTGTAATACGGCGCTCTGTATTAAAGGAAGGACAAGCTCTGGCCCATTCGCTTTTCTTTTCGCGCTCACTCACAAGGAAGAAAGGCCACGCACTCTCACCCAACATCCCTGCCTCCCTTTCATCACTACCTACATACACAATACCACAACGCGCACGCCCGTCGCATCCACTTCCCAAAATACCAAATTTCTTGTACATTTCACGTCTTACTTCGCCACATCAGCGGCCGCCGCTGCGTTCGCCGCATTCGCCGCCTTCATCTTCTGACAATACGCCAAACCCGCATCCACGCTATTGGCCCGCGCGGCCAAGGTGCCTACCCCCGTGCTGCTCGCCGCATAGTAGGGTTCAAAATACACAGAGGTGGCGACGTTGGCCATCTTCTTGGTCTGGGCGGGACGGTGCTCATTGATGTCCACGTGGGCAAAGTCGGGCGTGCCGGCCTTCTTGGCCAGGAAGTGCGCGATGTGGGACTCGAAGGCCGTATCGAGCTGGTCGGCCGTGGCCGTCCGTTCCTTGATGGCGTGCTGTAAGGGGTTCTGTTTTGAGGAAGGGGGAGAGGGAGAAGAAGAAGGGGGAGGATGATAATGAGTGTTTGTGCGTGGTATGAGGAAAATAGGATGTGGATGGATGAAGGGCCGCCATGCAGGGGCAAGCGGTAAGAATGGAATGAAAGGGACGTAGATAGAGTAGGGAGCTTTACGTTTGGTCAGGGAGTGCCGGGGACCGTGGTGGCAAATGTAAGGGATGCCGAAATGTGAAGAGCAGCAAGCTCAGCAAACGGTTAGCCGAGCCTGCATAGTACAGCCACGGCGTCCACAATAACCTCCAGCTTAACGGTCAAAATCAAGGACCATGTGAAGGTGCATGTAGTGGGAGGGGAGAAGGGGGTCCCGGCGGAGGTAACTTAGAGTAAATGGTGCTGCTGGTGACCGCGCTCTGACAAAGGTCGAATGATCCAAGAGGCGCAACCCCATGGTGATCATGGCGGACGCGCACTGACCTTACCAAGAGGAGCAGGGACGCCTCCTTCTTTCGACACGCTACAGATGCTCAATGCTCGTCTGTACTGCATCTTCAGGCCTAGGCGTAGGCGCTCGCACAGCCAGATGCAAGGAAAGCAGGGACGGGGCAGCATGGCTCGTTTGGAAAGGCAACGACAGGCACACCACACACAGCATCAGCGCCCCCGGCACCGGCACGAAGGATACATTACACACACATTCACGCTCCATATGGCTGCCTCTATAGCCTGCCACAGGCCGTGCCTCTCCACTTACCATGTTGCTGGTCGTGCTAGTGCTTCCGATGATGATGGGGAGCTCGTGCGGCGGTGGTCTCCTAAACCCTTCGCTGTGCGTTGGAGGACATGACGATGAATATGAGGACATGTAGAGTGTGTGACAGACAAATCTAGGGCTATCCGAGGGCCAGGAGGGCAAGGCAACGTGCGTGGAAGCACCCAAACAAGGGCATTGATTTCCACTCGTTCGGGGAAAATCCTCGCGATCGAGTTGTTTCTTGCGCTCGCTCGTCTTCACGCCTCCTTCCTCTTGCTTGCTTTCCCTTCCCACTCCCAACCACACCACGACAACCACCACGTCTGACTCAGCCTCCTTTCCCTGCTCTTTACAACCAGGCGAGCACCGTCCGTCCCCTTTCAAAGGAGGAAGGAGCAGCCAGCACACGCAACGGAGGGCAAGCACCTCATCATCTGATCCACCTAGCTGAGACCAGCCATTAGCCTCGTTGTCCTGCAACAATGGTACGTGCACACGTGTAGGGAAAGGGGCGACGTTGTCTAGAGCTGCTTGCTGCCTGTCGCTCCGCCTTGTCCTGGCCCCAAGAGGGGAGGTTTGGGGGAAAGGCAGGCCTCTCCCTGCTCCCTGCTCTCCCTCTCAGCTCACTGTACCCACTCTTCCCACCACATAACAACACACAACAGTCCTCAGGTTTTGGTGCCAAGGGCTCCGTGGGGCGGTGTTATCCCATCTGGTCTGCATTTGAGAAGTGCTTGGTAAGTGTGTGCCTGCCGGGCCTGGGATCTCGGGGGCACGGGGAGGGAGCATTCCTCTAACTTCTTGCCTTCCTAATCAATGCCTTCTCCATCCGCTCACGTGTCTCGTGTTCTTTCTACATCATCATTACCATGACTACCAGGCGACGGCTCCTCATTTCAAAGAATGCATGGATTTCCGTGACGACTACGTGGAGTGCCTCCACCATCGCAAAGAGGTATGTGTGCTTGCTTTCCCTTGCTCTCTGTCCCCTCCAGTCTTTCTTGCCTCGTCCTGCAAGTGTAGATGATAATGGTGTTAATGTCTCCTGGGTGAATGTCAAGCCAATTCTTGTCCTGATTCCCCTTGATCGTCGTCATTTTTCTTCTATGCTTGTGAGGATCATTACTCATCGACAGACTCGCTTACCCTTGTCTCTTCCTCCCTCCCTCCCTCCCTCCCTCCTTTTCTCCCATCCTCCCTCCACTCATAAAACAGTACGCACGCGTGCGGGCCATCGAGAAGCAACGCGCGCTGATGGAGTGCGGACCAGGAGAGGAGGCAGGGGGGCATGGCGGTGGGGGTGGGCACTAGCACTCAGAGAAAGAGGATGAGACAGAGAGGAGAGGAAATGGGTGGTTAGTTCGTCACAAGAGTGGGATGAAATTGAAAGAAGCGAGAGAGGTATAAATAGAGTGAAGGAGAGAGGAGAGGCCTTGTCGGGTCTGTGATAGCAGTGGGGACGTTGGTGTCTGTAATGTCTGTTTGGTTGGGGAAAGGGGAAAACAAAACAAGAAGAGCAAACAGTTATTAAAAAATGCGTAGTAGGAATGGATGCTTCGCGTCAAGTGTCTCTTCTCTCCGTTGCTTTCTCATCGTCCCATTCACGTTGTTCTTGTCTCTTGTCTTCGCGCATCGCAGCAGGCTGCTCCAGCTACTGCTCTAAATGCCACCCAAGGTTCACGCGATGATGACCCACCCCTTATGCACTCTCCTTCTCCTCACCAACCCACGAGGAAAGCGAAGGATGCGAGGTGAGGAGAGTGGGGCAGGGGAAGGGGACAGTACTCCACGCATATTGCATGACGGCTGTATGTTGGTTTGTGCCGTACATTCACTTGTGCTTCGCGTGCTAGTGAAGAAAGGAGGTAAATGATCAAGTATGTAATGTGCATCTGAGCAAATTAAAAGCGTGTCACATGTATCTGTCTTGGGTGTATGTGTCACAACGCGAAATGAGAACCGGTGGATGCATCTACCAAAACGGATTTTATTTCTTATCCACATACTTTCTTGTTTGCCCTCTTTCAACGTCTCTTAGCGGAGCGCAGCAGGCTGCTGCTCTAAATACTGCTCTAAATACGAAGACCACCTACTCCCATTATTGACCTCCACCTCACTACTGTCACCCCCTCTCCTTCTTATCATCCCCACCACTGACGGCAGCGTGTCATTCCCCAGCGCCACTGCCGCTTCCTCCTCCTCTTGCTCCATCCGCGCCAGGGCCTTTCCAGGATTTTCTGCTAGCTCTCTGAGTCGCGCGAACCTCCTTGCCCTCTCTACTAACAACCCCCCTACATATGCAATCTTCTTGTCCAATCTCCGGATAGCTTCCTCCCCCCCTTCTTCCTCCTCTTCCTCCTCTTCTCCCTCCTCCTCCTCTCCCTCCTCCTGCTCTTCCTCCTCCAGTTCATCCTCTTTTCTTTTCATCGGGTTCTGCTCCTCTCCCTCCTTTTTGGCTTGCCCTCTTCTTCTCTTGCGTCCTTTCTTCCTCCTCGATCTCGCCTTCACTCTCCTCGGCTGCTGCTGCTGTTGCTGCTGCTGCTGCTGCTGCTGCTGCTGCTGCTGCTGCTGCTGCTGCTGTTGTTGCTGCTGGGGCGGTGGTCGCTGTTGCCGCTGCTGCCGCTGCTGACCTTCCTCAACTAGCGCATTCAGGCGTGTCTGGAGATCGCCTCTTCCTGGCCCCGTCTCTACTTCCACATCAAACACCCTCGCGCGCTCCCGCCAGCGTGCCTCCCCACCTCCCTCCCTCGCTTCATTTTTGTTGTCGTCATCGAGGACCTGGCATGGCGTGACTTTGTAGTCGATGATCAAAGGCTCGAGGGGCGAGAGATGCTCTGAAGGGAGGGAGGAAGGTGAATGGGAAGAAAGAGAGGGAGGGAGTGAGGGAAGGATGGATGGAGGTGAAATTCGTCAGGCTTCTTTTTTATCAAGCAGGCCAAAGTGTTCCTTCTGTTCTACCCCTTCCTTCATCTTCAACCACGCCCACCACCCCTTTCGCTGACCCCTCCTCCTACCTTCCAACCTCCTCGCCAACGTCGACATATGCAGCTTCCCACCACTTCCTCCCCCTCCTTCATGCCTTTCGCCCTCCCTCATCCCCTCCTCCTCCAAGCCCCTCCCAAACAATTTCCACAAGTCGTCATCACATTGAATGAATCCCGGCTCGAAAGGGAGGAAGAGCTGCCTCGTTTCTATCAGTTCTAACAGCGCTGCTTCCACCGTTTCTTGCCTCTCCTCCTTTCGCAGCTTCAAGACTTTGCTCGTCTCCGGTGACAGCCGCCGTCGTCCCTGCTGCTGCTGGTGCTGCTGGTATTGACGGCGGTGCAGGAGGATACGGACTTTAAAGGTGGCACCTTCGGCGGCGGGGCCTTGGAGGGGCTGGGAGAACTCGAGACCGTCTGTTTCCAGCGTGTCCGAAAGACGGACCCACTACATTCAGGGGAGAATGGAGAGGGGGAAGGGGAGGGAAAGTGAGGGGTTGCGAGGATTCGAAACCGTCTGTTTCTTGTGTGTGGGCTGGATGAGGAAAAAGAAGGAGGTAAAGAAGAGGTGAGGCCAACAAAAACGGATCATCACCACCAGAGCACACGACCCGCATTTTCCCTTTTTCCTTCTCCCTTCATTCAACCCTCGTCAGCCTCAGCCCGACATACCTCGACTTCGTCGCCTTCTTCCCCCGTCCCACCACCCACTGCACCGCCACCTCTGCGAGGAACAACCTCCTGCTGCAGCCCCATCACCGTCACACGATCAAAGAACTCGGTAAAGTTATAGTGTGGATTTAGACACGGTCCACCACCACCACCAGCGCTTCCTGCCCCTGCTGCCGCTTGCAGTACCCCTCCCTCGATTCGCAGTGCCCACGACGGCCCTTCTCCTCCTCCTCCTCCATTCCCACCATTGCCGCCACGGCTACGGCTGCCGATTCCACTTGCTCTTGACGAGGAGAATAAAGAAGAAGACACCTCAGAGCGGACAAGACGATGATGGACGTATATGCGTAAAGTTTGCGTGGCAGGGGCGACGTCTGGTCCCACCATGTGCTGTGTACTCAATCTGCGTTTCCGCGCCAATTTGTGCTGCAAGTCCTGCTCGAGCTTGTCTAAGCGCGCCAGTCGAGTGGCCTGCGCGGGGAAATGCTTCTGGAGCTGTGTGTGTGCGAAATATGGAGACGTAAGCAGGAGTACGTGTCCGACGGGGAGGGGATGAGACGGAATGGAAGGGGGGGAGGGCAGCCAAGCATACCTACGCAAGACAACGACAGCACCATCCCTCCTTGCCCCCGCACTGTCCTTAAGGTACTCACCACTCTCCAGCATTCCTCCTCCGCCTTGTCACACACCAGCAGCAGCGTCTTGCCTTGCTCCTCCATGTGCCCTCCCCGCGTTTGCCGCCCGCCCCCTGCTGTCCTGCAGCCCCTGCTGGGCGAGCTCCTCCCTGTGTTGCTGATGATGAAAGGAAGTCAATTTGTTCAGGTATTTGCGAGCCACTTGAGGCCTATTTATAAAGCAAAGGCTGCTTTCATGACCTTTGTCACCCGCGTGCCCTCGCTCTGCGAGTCTGCGAGTCCTGAAGAAGAAACCAGGCCCGGCTGCCCGGCTGCTTTCCTTTTGGCGCGAGGAGCCAGGAAGAAGGAGAGAGTTCTTCTGCTGATCCATGGTCTTCGACAAACACAGGCCATACAGGGGCTTTGATGCCGTCCCAGCGGCCACCTCGCCCTGCCTGAGAGCATGCGGCGTGATGGGTATTTGTCTTAGAGGGCGGGGCGTGTACACAAGCTGTCTTTGCGAGCTTTCTGTCCCCAAAATCTTCTCGCGTGGCTGCCATCATCATTGCTTATCATCATCCCTTCATACGGACCACACCAAACACACCACAAACAGACGCCACGCCCTCCTCCACCCACCAGCCCTTGCGCTCAAACACCTAGCCATCTCGGGCGCGACTGGGGGGGATGGTGGAGGACCGGAAGGAGCCATGGCCAAGCACACGAGGGGCCAAATCATGAACAGAAAAAATGGCCTGCTGCTTCTTCTTTTGGGGCGCATGCGTGCAAGCCTTAGCCTTTGTTACGCCCGCCTATGTGGCCTCCGCTTCCACCGCTCCATGTATGGACGGCGAGGAATGCTCAGGAGGCGCGGCCGCGTGTGGAGCTCAAGGCGGCCGGCCACGGACATGTGTCAAAGTGGACGAACGAGGATGAGGACGCAGGCTCTCCCCCCGCCGCCGCGCTCCTGACATCACATGCGGGCAAATTTCACGCAGCATCATCCACTCACCCATCCCTCTTTCCCGCACCACGCACACTCACAACCTTACAGGGGTCCCTCTTTTGCTGGAACAGAGCAAGGGGAAGAGCGGCTCGGCCCACGCGCGTGACGAGTGGAGGAAGAGGAGGAGGAGGCACTCTCGACCACCACCATTCCGCCGAAGGGAAGCACCACAGCAGTGCTGCCGTCCGCCTGAGCGCCCGCGCCAGCGCCCCGCCGCCGGGTGAACGTTTTCCCCCTTCTTGCCGCCGCGCCCGCAACCATAGAGGACCAGCCGTTGTACCCGCAGGCGGCGCAGCAGTTGGACCTCCCGGACGGGCTCGTCTCGGGACTCCTCGGCACGACCGGCGGCGCTCAGAGCAGCAGCCGGCACGCCCAGGCAGGACAGACGTCGTTGTCTGCCCAGCACGCAGGAGGAGCCCTGCCGACCCCAGGTACGGGGGCAGCAGCCGCAGCCGGAACCGGCGGCGGAGGAGGCGCCAGCACCACGGCGTCGTCATCCGCAGCAGCAGCGGCGGCGGCCTCGGGGGGGATGGATTTGCGCGTGAACAAGAAGTACCGCCTGAGCAGGAAGATCGGGAGCGGCTCCTTTGGGGATATCTATCTGGGGGTGAACGTGACCACGGGGGAGGAGGTGGCCATTAAGCTGGAGAGCGTCAAGACCAAGCACCCGCAGCTGCTGTACGAGTCCAAGATCTACCGCATCCTGTACGGCGGGGTGGGCATCCCCAACGTGCGCTGGTTCGGGGTGGAGGGCGACTACAACGTCATGGTGCTGGACCTGCTCGGGCCCTCCCTGGAGGACCTGTTCAACTACTGCGGCCGGCGGTTCAACCTCAAGACCGTCCTCCTCCTGGCCCAGCAGCTGCTGTCCCGGCTGGAGTTCCTGCACACCAAGAGCTTCATCCACCGGGACGTGAAGCCCGACAACTTCCTGATTGGCCTGGGGAGGCACCACAACACGGTCTACATCATCGACTTCGGCCTGGCCAAGCGCTACCGCGACCCGCGCACGCACAAGCACATCGCCTACCGGGAACACAAGAACCTGACCGGCACGGCCCGCTACGCCTCCATCAACACCCACATCGGCATCGAGCAGTCCCGGCGCGACGACCTGGAGTCGCTGGGCTACGTGGTCATGTACTTCCTGCGCGGCTCGCTCCCCTGGCAAGGCCTCAAGGCCAACACCAAGAAGCAGAAGTACGAGCGCATCCTGGAGCGCAAGATGGCCACAAGCCCCGAGCAGCTCTGCAAGGGCTTCCCCTCCGAGTTCCGGTCCTACTTCGAGTACTGCCGGGCCCTGCGCTTCGACGACCGGCCCGACTACTCCTACCTGAAGCGCCTCTTCTCCGAGCTCTTCCTCAGGAAGGGCTTCACGGACGACGCCATGTTCGACTGGACCATCCTCAACATGCAGCAGGAGCGCAGCCGCCAGCAGCAGCAGCAGCAACAGCAGGCGGAGGGAGGGGGGGGAGGG
>Ga0209390_10003371_pt1 | contig 26032 bp, 11 predicted proteins | sample BON01_FD_187212 | JGI IMG/M metagenome (GOLD analysis project Ga0209390, IMG submission 187212) | Freshwater microbial communities from Lake Bonney liftoff mats and glacier meltwater in Antarctica - BON-01 (SPAdes) (version 2) | ecosystem: Environmental > Aquatic > Freshwater > Ice > Glacier... | reverse complement strand
TCTCCCTCCCAATTGTTGTCCGTCTCCTTCGGCTAGTTGCCCGCCCTAAACTGCCCATGGCCTCGCGCGCGTCGGTTTGTCGAGCGAGCGAGCGCCAAGCCGCCGCCGCAGCCGCAGCCGCCTCCCTCCCCCCCCCACCCTCTTGCGTCGACTCTTGTTTTTGTTTTTCGTCTCGTCGCTTCGTTGGCAGGGGAGAGAGCCTTTCGCCCGCCCGCAACGCTGCGCACGCCGCGCGCGCGATCCCCCTGCCCTGCCTTCATGTCTTTGAGAACCCCGGACGAACCCAATGTGTAACCAAGCGCATAGGTTGCCGAGCCACGGCGACCGGTCGCGGCGACCCCTTTCTTTTTTACTCAGGGTTGGGCGACGGATGACGTTTCTTCGATCCAAAACGCCTGGGCACGCTGACACTGACAAGGGTTGTGTTCGGAAAGGAGCTGTGTTACCAGCATAGCAGTTGCTGATAGCTCGAGAGAAAATGGAACGTATGACACAAAAAAAACGAAATTCCGATGCTTGAAGACACAAAAATAGGCAGGGCGCGGGGGGGCGGACAAACCGAAAAAAAGGGGGGGGGGGGGGGCATGGCCGCGCCCACCCACGCGCTGGCCGCCCTCCCGTCCAGCTGCTAGGCCCCCGCCTCTCTAGGCCCCGATCGTCGCCATGTCGACCGCCGTCGCCGCCCGCGCGTCCGCCAGCTTCTGCGTCTTGGGCACCAGCCGGAAGCACGACACCACGTCGCCCTCGCGCCACTCGGCGAACCCGTCGACGCCGACGCCGCACTCGAGGCCCGCCGCCACCTCCTCGACGCCGTCCTTGACGCGCCGGAGCGACACGATGGCGCCCTTGTGCACCGATGCGGGCGCGCCCCGGCTCCCGCCCGTGCGCGGGCGCAGGACCTCGGCCTGGGCGCCCTTCACCAGCTTGCCTTCCTCGACGCCGCAGCCCGCCACCTTTAATTTTCCGTAGGCAAAGACGGCCTTGACCGTCGCGCGGCCGAGCTCCTCGCGCGCCTCGAGCACGCGCAGGCGCCCCTCCATGGCGGCCGTGACGCTGTCGATGAGCTCGTAGATGACCTTGTGCGTGGTCAGCAGGACGCCCTGGCTCTTGGCCTTGGCAAGCACGGCCTCGTCGGGCGACAGGTTGAACGCGAGCACCAGGCCGCCGGAAGCCGCGGCAAGGTCGACGTCGCCGGTCGACACGTCTCCCGCCGCGCAGAGCAGGTAGCGCAGCGCCACGCTCTGTTGCGGCAGGCTGGACAGCGCGCCCTTGATGGCCTCGGCCATGCCGCTCGTGTCGGCCTTGATGATGATGTTGAGGCGCTGCAGCGCGTCGTCCGAGCCGCCCGAGCCGTTGCCGTTGCCGTTGCCGTTTCCGCCGCCGCTCCCGCCGCCGCCCGACATCGATGCATAGTCGCCGCCAGAGAACGAGTCGTCGTCCTCGACCGTGGCGAGCGACGACAGCGTGACCATCGACCCGCCGCCGCCCATCTCGGCGAGCCGCGCCGCGCGCATGCCGCTCATGGCCGCGTCGGCCGCGGCCCGGGCGTCCGCCTCGCCCGGGTAGGCGGCGAACTCGTCGCCCGCCTGCGGAACGGCGTTCAGGCCGACCATCTGCACGGCGATTGACGGGCCCGCCGCGCCCACGGCCGTGCCGCGGCCGTCCGACAGCGCTTTCACTTTTCCGTAGCACGCGCCCGACGCCAGGACGTCGCCCACCCGCAGCGTCCCCGCCTGCACCAGCAAGGTGGCCACGGCGCCGCGCCTCCGGTCCAGGTGCGCCTCCACCACGGTGCCCGCCGCGGGCCGCGACGGGTTGGCCATCAGGTTGCGCTCCTCGGCAGTCCACGCAATGGCGGTGAGCAGGTCGTCGATTCCGGTGCCCTTTTTCGCGGAGATCGCGACCATGGCGGTGTTGCCGCCCCACTCCTCGGGCACGAGCTCGAGCTCCAGGAGGCCCTGCTTGGTGCGCTCGACGTCCGCGCCGGGCTTGTCGATCTTGTTGATGGCCACGACGATCGGCACGTCGGCCGCGCGCGCGTGCGCGACCGCCTCGCGCGTCTGCGGGCGGACGCCGTCGTCGGCGGCGACCACCACCACCGCCACGTCGGTCACGCGCGCCCCCCGCGCGCGCATGGCCGAGAACGCCTCGTGCCCGGGCGTGTCGAGGAAGCAGACGGTCGACGTCTTGCCGTCCATCTCGACGTCGACGTTGTACGCGCCGATCGACTGCGTGATGCCTCCGGCCTCGCCCGCCGCCACGCGCGACTTGCGGATAAAGTCGAGCAGGCTCGTCTTCCCGTGGTCCACGTGGCCCATGACGGTCACCACGGGCGGGCGCGGCCTCAGGTCGTCGACGTCCTCGTCGCTCAGGTACTCGAGCCGCTTCTTGGCGCCGTCGGACACCTTGGCCTCGTCCTTGTCGACGACCAGCAGGTCGTACTCGGCCGCCACCAGCTTGACCGTGTTCTTGTCGAGCACCTGGTTCATCGACAGAATGATGCCCTTCATAAACAGGCTGCGGACCACCTCGCTCGGGTCGACCTGGATCGCGAGCGCCAGCGCCTCCAGGGACATCCCGGCGTCGCCCACCTCGAAGATCTCCTCGCGCTCGCGGCGGCCCGCGGCCAGGCGCACCAGGCGGTCGGCCTCGCGCGTCTGCCGCGCGGCGCGCTTCATCTCGGCCGTCACCTTCTCGCGCTTGCCCGGGCCGCGGCCCTTGCCGCGGCTGTAGCCGCCGGCGGCGGCGGGGGCGGCGCCGCCGCGGCCGCCGCTGACTGTGGCGCCGCCGCCGCGCCCGCCGCCGCCCCCGCGCCCGCCGCCGCGCCCGGCGGCGGGGGAGTAGGCCGCGGCGCCGCCGCCGCCGCCGAAAGAGGGCTTCCTGCCGGTGGGGCCGGCGGCCCCGTCGTCGTCGTCGGCGTCGGCGGCGGCGTCGCCGTCCTCGTTGACCTCGATGATGCCGAGGCGCCCGACGGGCTGGCCGACGGGCTTGCTGCCGCCGCCGTCCTCGCCGCCGCCGTCCTCGCCGCCGAGCGCCAGCTGCGGCACAGCCACCTGGACGCGCGGGCCGCCGCCGGGCGACCAAGGGCGCTGCGGCGGGCCGGCGCCCGCTGCCGCCGCGGCAACGCCTCCGCCCGCCGGCCGGCGGATCTCAATCGTGGTGTTGCCGCCGCTGGAAAAGGCGCCGCGGCCGCCGCCGCCCCCGCCGCCGCCGCGGCCGCCGCCGCCGCCCTCGGCGTTCCAGGTGCCGCGGCCGCCCCCGCGTCCGCCGCTGCGACCGCCCTCGCCACGGCCGCCGCCACGCCCGCCGCCGCCGCCGCCGCGCCCGCCGCCCTCGCCGCGCCCGCCGCCGCCGCCGCCACGGCCGCCAAAGCTGCCGTCGGGCCGGGGGGGGCCCGCGCCGCGCCCTCCCGGCTGGGCCGGCATCATCGGGCGCGACAGGGTGCCGCCACCGGGGGCCGCGCCGGGGCCGCTCGCCGGGCGCTGCGGCGGCGGGGCCATGGCTGGCCGAGAGAGGCCGGGGCCGCCGCCGGGCGCCGCCGCCGAGCGCGCGGGCGGCGGCGCCATCGGCGCCGACGGCCGCTGAAGCAGGTTGCTGTTGCTGCTTCCGTTGGACGCCGGCCCGGCCGGCGCCGCCGGCGGGCGCATCGGCGCCGCCGGTGCCTGCAGCGGGCGCAGCGACGGCCTGGGCGGGGGCGGGAGCGCCGGGCGCTCGGGCCCGGCTCCTGCCGCCACCTGTGTTGTTTGGGGGGTCGTGAGGAGGCTGGGTCGCGGCGCGCGGGGGGGCGCGATGGCGCGCGCCGCGCCCGCGAGGCCGTGCCCGGGCGTCCCTAGAGTCGCGCTCATATCGGGCGAGCGATTCAATATGGCAAAAGGGGGGGGGAGCCTTGTCGGGGCGGGCGCAACAAGAGATGAAAACGCTTTTGTGGTTTGCTGCGCGCGCTGGGCTTGGTGTCGCTGTGCTTTGCTTGGCCGTCCGCTCAATGGTGTACTCGTCGTATTCCGAGGTCTTCTAGGGGTCGGGTTGTGTTGTGCGCGTGCCTGTCGTCTTTCGTGGCGTCAATGCGGGAGGAGGAAGGGGGGGGGGAGGAGGAGGCAAAAGGGTGGTCGGCGGCGGCGACAAGCGGGGGCGGGCGGCGCCCCCCCTCAGGCCGCGGCTCTCCCCCCCCACCCTCTCTCTCTTTCTTCGAATCCGCTCCTCCTGCCCTGGTAAAAAAAACCCGCGACCCGTCGTAGCTGGTCAGACCACGACACGCGCGCGGACAAACTTATCTATGACCTATCGCCTTGGACCGACACACTCACACGCGCGCAGACAAACGACACCCCCTCCCCACGGAACCCAAACAACGAAAAGGCCGAACGAGAGGGAGAGTCGAACGAGAGAAGGGCAAGCATGCGCGCGCGCGGCGTGCTCCGCGCCGCGCTGGTCGCGCTCGCGGCGGTGGCCGTCAGCGCACTGCCCGCCTGCAAATGGGCCGGCAACGGCGTGACGAACGGCTGCGGGCCCTCGGACGGTGCGTCTCTCTCCTTTTGCGTTGTCGCCGTCGGTGGCGGCGGCGGCGGGGGGGGGTGCTTGCGCTCTCTCCCTCGCCGAGCGCCGCCGACCGCGCTCACTCTCTCTCTCTCGCGCGCGACTCACAAGCAACCGCGCTGCCTCCCTTCCCCTCACCCCCTGAAACACGTCACACCACAACACGGACCACCGACACCACCCAAACAAAACAAAAAACGACAGCCTTTTTCGTCTCGCTGCAGCTGCAGCCGTCCGAGCTGACCGCCAAGGTGCTCCAGCGCCTCGCCGGCTTTGCCCACTCGTGCGCCCGGCACGGCAACGACACGCTCGCCTGCGCGGGCGACGCGGGCAACTTCTGCGCGCCGCTGGTGCCGGGCCTGATGCCCACGGCGCGGTACGCGGGGCTGCTGCCAGGGGCGCCGGCCGCGGGCCAGTGGCCCGCGTCCACGTGCACGTACCGCGAGACGCTCGCGGCGCGCGGCCTTGCCACGCTCGCCTGCGGCCGGGCCTCTCGCGGCGCCCGCTGGGCCAGCTGCTTTGGCCTGTCGGACTCGCGCGCGGCGTGCGAGCGCCGCCGCGCCGAGTGCGTGTGGGACGCGCTCGAGTTCCCCTCGGACAGGCCCCTCGCCTACACGGGCAACGTGCGGTGTGCGCCGCGAGAGGCCGCCGACCTGCTGGGCTCGGGCGATCTGGGCGCGGCGGAGGTCTACTCGGCGCTTGCGGAGATGGGATCATACGCGGGCATCTTCTGGGGCGACGACTGCGCCACGGCCCAGGAGCTGCGGCGCGGGGCGTCGGCGTGCGACGGCCTGGGAGAGGAGCTCGAGTGCGTGGGCAACCCGCTGTGCGCATGGGCGGGGGCCAGGGTGGTCGGCGGCCGCGGGGCGTGCCTGGCGTCGCCGCGCGCCAACGCGGCGGTCTTCCTGCTGCCGCCCTTCTCGGCGTCGAGGATTGCGCCGGGCGCGACGACGACCGGGGCGACGGCGGAGAGGGTGGCGGCCATGGTGCAGCAGTGCGGGCGCATGCAGTCGCGCGACACGTGCGAGGCGGAGTTTAGGCCAGCGGGGGCGGCGCTGGCGGCCGCAGCGCCCGCGCCCGTGCCCGCGGCGAGCGTCGGGGGCAGGCGCGCGGACCAGGGGCCTGCGGCGCTGCCGGCGCCGGCGCCGGCGCTGCCGGCGCCGGCGCCGGCGCTGCCGTCGGTCGGCGGGTCGGTCAACGTGACGTACCTGCAGCTGCGCAACGCCAAGGAGTACAACTGGTACCAGGCGCCGCCGCCCCCCGCGGCGCCCCTGGTCGGGCAGACGGGCGGCGTCCTGTCGGGCCTGGCGCGCGCCATGGGCCTCGGCGGCGGCGACGGCGGCGGCGGGAGCGGCGCGCCTGCTGCTGCTCCTGCCGCTGCTGCTGCTGCTCCCGCCAAGGCCGTGGTGCCGGCGCCCGCCGGCAAGGCGGCGGTGCCCCCGGCGCCGGCCAAGGCGGCGCCCGGGTCGCCGGCCGCCAAGGCCGAGGCGGCGGCTGCGGGGTCGCCGGACGGGGATTCGCAGGGCGCCGACGCCCCCGAGGCGCCGTGGGTCGAGGCGCTCGCGCAGCTGATCCGCGGGAGCGTCGACCGCAAGGAGCGGAGGAGGTAAAGAAGAAAAGACACCCGGTCAGCAGCCAGCGGCCACCGGCGGCCTGCGGGAGGCAGCGGCAGCAGCCAGCATCGGCCGCGCGCGAGGGGGAGGCGCCTCCACGTGTCCTTCGCCCCCCACTCCTCACGTGGCCCCCCCGCCTTTTATTGCTGGTCGCGACGGCGAGGGATTCAAATCGACCTCACCCATCTTTGATTCACGCGCGTTGTGTAAGATCCTCCTCCACCCCCCCTCCCTCTTCCGTGTTTGCCGTCGCTGTCGCTCTCGCGTTCGTACGCGCTCGCTCTCGTGAGAGAGGTTTTCGCCCGCGGGGCGGGCAAGACGCTCTCTCTTAGGGATGGCGGATCTCGTGGTGGCGAGCGTGTGACAACACAAACACACGTGCCGACGCGTACGCGGCTCCGCCGCAGGCAGCATGACCCTCGCCCACAGGCCAAGGCCGCCGTCCTCCGCTCCTCGCTGTCCCCCCCTCTTCCCGCGCCGCCTTGAAAAAAAAGGAACGATGAAACTCCAATCCTCTCGTTACTTGTTCGCAATGCATTGCGAGTTGGTCGCCCAATCTGCGTCTCACTCGATCCTTGAGCTCATTATCTCACATTGGCCGATACTGCCCGATTGCTGCCCACTCTCATTCGCACGTTTGGAGACACACACGATCGGGTCGCAGAAACAGGTGAGTGAATGACGAAGTCCGCCGTCACTCGTCAGAGCGACCCGACCAAGGCGCTGGATTCTTCCGCGGGACACGCAAGATATCTAACGATGCAATACAAGGGCAACGCACTCGATTGCGACGGGTAAACCCGGCGGACGCGGAGCTTTTCTGCTCGTGCCTTCGCAGTACCGGCGTCACCCGCTTTCGCGCGAGACAGTTTTCGTCGAGACACTCTCAGGGCCGCCACCGCCGTCAACTCACTCCCCCCCCTTCCTTTTCCCTCAAACAACAACAGTCAAGTTTCCTTCCCACAGACATCGACCCGACGTAAAGCAGCACGACAAGCAAGCGCACAAACGCACTCTGTCGGAAAGATGGCTGCAGACCGACCCCGCCGGCGCGTCGCCGCCCTCGCGCTCGCTCTCGTCGTCCTCGTCGCGGCGGTGCCTGGCGCTCGCGCGGCCTTGTCCAACGAGCTGACGGCCTGGACTGATTTGGCGCAGCAAGCCGTGCGCACCATCGGCATTCAGGGCCCGTTGGCGAGTCGGTGAGTGAGGTGATTGTTTTTGTTCGAGCGCAAAACATGGAGGTTTGTTTTTCTTTGTTCGAGCGCAAAAAAAAGGGCGGGCTCTGCAGACGACGCGTTCCTCCTTCTTCCTCACTCCTTCGCGCCCCCGCACCCCTATGAACATCCACCCAGCGTCTACGCCCTGGTCGGCCTTGCGGCGCACAAGGCGATCGAGGCAAACCCAGCGATGGAACCGGAGCTCGCGGCAGGTTGGTTTTGAAGTCTTTTTGCTTCTTGGCGAGGGGAAAGCCATGTTTCGAGAAGAACTCTTAAAAAACTGAGAATAAGCTCTCCCTTTCCCCCCCCCCCCCTCCTCCTTCCAAAAACAACAACCAACACGAAACCAACAGCCTACGCCTCGCACGCCGTCCTCAGCACGCTGTTCCCCTGGCTGCAGGGCTCCACCTACGACGCCCTGCTCGCGGCGCAGCTCGGCGGCAAGGCCCAGCCGGCCCGCGCGGCGCGCGACTCGATCCTCGCGCTCTCGAGCGACGTCGTCCGGCGGGCGATCGGCGGGCCGTCGGTCGAGTTCGCACAGGGCGCCGAGGCCGCGCGCGAAGTCGCCGCCTGGCGCTGGCGGCTCGCCCCCATGCAAAAGTTCGCCTTCCTGCCGCAGCTCGGCGGCGCCGCGCCGTTGGTCGCGACAGCCGGGCGGCTCGACGCCCTCGCGCAAAACGCCGACGCCAAGAAGGGGGCCGTGTTCCGCCCGCCGGCAGACGCTCGCCGCGCGGCCGATTATGAGACAGCTTACACGCTGGGCAACTCGACCGCGCCCAAACGCAGCGCGTACGACACGGCCTCGGCGGCGTTCTGGGCCGGCGGGACCAACACCAGCGGCATTCCCGGGCACTGGCTGCAGATCTCGCTGACGGTTTTGCCGGAACAAACCACTGTGGCCGAGACGGCGCTCTTTTTGGCGCGCGCGTTCGGCGCCGCGTGGGACGCGTCCGTCGCCGCCTACAAGCTCAAATACGCGCTGCTGCAGTGGCGGCCTGTCACAGCCTTTCGGCAGGGCTACCCGGCGCGGGGCGGCGCAACCGCATTTCCGCCGGACCCGTCTTACACGCCGCTCCTGATGACGCCGCCGCACCCAGAGTACCCCTCGGGCCACACGGCGGCGGTGGGCGCCGTGCTCGAGGTGCTGACGCGCACGCTTGGCCGAGACGCCGTCGTCTTGAGGATCGGCAGCGAGGGCGCGCCGGCGCTTGGCGAGCGCACGTATGCCTCGCTCGGGGCCGCGGCGGCCGAGGTCGGCGACTCGCGCGTGTTCGGCGGGGTGCATTTCAACGCGTCGTGCGCCGACGGGCTGAGCCTGGGGCGCCTGGTGGGCGGCGAGGCGTTCGACAAGCTGAAAATGACCGGGCGCGGCGGCGGCGGCAAAGGGCGCAGGCTCGTTTAGCGGCTGGTGATTCGACGGGCGCCGCTATCTTTTCTTTTTATCGCTTTTCTCGGTGGATTTCTTACAAAAGCGCGAGGTTGGGAATTACGTGCAATCGTGAGTATACACTCTTTTGCAAAGCGAATCAGCAGCCCCGCCGGCGCGCCGCGAGCGCGGCTTCGACCGAGCGGGCGTGACACGGGCAAAGGGCGCGAGCGCGCGTGGAAAAAACGCCTCCGTCGTCGCCTCCACGAGGGCGGCCGTCGTCGCGGCAACAGACGGCGGCGGCGGCAAGACCTGCGGGGGTCGACGCCCGAGGACGGGAGAAGCATCGTCGTCGTCCCCGAAAACAGGCGGCTATGCTGCCCCTAGGTCTCCGGCATGTGGCCGGCCGCCGTCTGTCGCCGCGATGACGGCGCCCTTGGGGAGGCCACACAACAGGCACTTCAGCACGCCCGCTCGGCGCCCTTTGCCTCGCGTCTCGCCCGCCTGCCCTGCATCGATCGGGGCCCCCCAAACAACCCCTCGCTCCCTAGATCCCTCTCCTCCCGAGCGCACGCGCCAGCTCCCCCAGCGTCGAGTCGACCAGCGCGTTCCACCGCGCCCCGAGCGCCCCGCGCGCCTTGGGGCCCAGCAGCGGGTCCTCGGCGGCGCCGGCCGCCCCCGCGCCGCTCTCCACCGGCGCCGGCGCAAACTCGCCCGCCGATGCACACGCGCCCGCCCACACGACGCGGCGCATGCCCAGGTACCCGCCCGCCGCGCACGCCGCGCCCGCACTGAAATAGAAGAAGCGCAGGGCGGTCGTCGGCTTGACCGTCGTGAGGCGCGCGACGGTCGTCATGTGGCGTCCTGCTTGTCCGTGGGCGCTTCACGGAGAAAGGAGGGGGTGGGGGAGCAAGGGCGATCCCCTCGCCTCGCCTCGTTTGCGCGTGCGCGCGCGTGCTGCGTGTGCTTGTGTTGAGAGGGTTTGCGCGCGCGTCGGTGGTGATGTGTCGACTGCGATGTGTCCGGGTCAAGCGCCTCACCCCTTGTGTCGTGTGTTGTGGAGGAAGAGAGAGAGAGAGAGAGCGATCAAAGGGCGGCGCGCGCCCGGCCGTCGGCGCGCCTCTTGCGCCGTTTGTCGTCCCCGCAATCCAAAACGCAAATGCAGCATTCACACGCCTAAATCGGACGACCAACCTACGCAAGACATCTCTCTCTCTCACGCGTCCGTCACGCACCCCTCGCTCGCGCTCGTCACGCACTTGATGTACTTGTAAAGCGTCCCCCGGGTCGCCTTGAGCGGCGGCGCCACCCACGCCGCCCGGCGCGCCTCCCACTCTCCCTCCCCCAGGCCCACCACCTCGACCACCCGCCGCTCGGCGTCCACGACCACGGCGTCGCCGTCGCGCACGAGCGCGATCGGCCCCCCCTCCTGCGCCTCGGGCGTCACGTGCCCGATCACGAAGCCGTGGCTGCCGCCGCTGAAGCGCCCGTCCGTCAGCAGGGCGCACTCTTTTCCCAACCCCGCGCCCATGATGGCGCTCGTCGGCGTTAGCATCTCGGGCATGCCCGGACCGCCTTTCGGCCCCTCGTACCGGATAACAATGACGCGGCCGCGGAACTGCTCCGGGTCGCGCCCGACGGCCTCGACCATGTCCTCCTCGCGGTCAAAGCACAAGGCCGGCCCCTTGAACACCAGGCCCTCTTTTCCCGTGATCTTGGCGACGCTGCCGCCGGGCGCGAGGTTGCCGTACAAAATCTGGATGTGGCCCGTCGCCTTGATCGGCCGCTCGACCGGCAGAATGACGGCCTGCCCCTGTTTCAGCTCCGGCACGCCCGCCAGGTTCTCCGCCACCGTCTTGCCCGTGACGGTCATGGGCGAGCCGTCGATGAGGCCCCGGGCGTGCAGGTACTTCAGGACGGCGGGCGTCCCGCCCACCTTGTGCACGTCCTCCATCACGTAGGTGCCGCTCGGCTTCAGGTCCGCCAGCAAGGGAACCCTGTCCGACACGCGCTGCACGTCGTCGAGCGACAGCGACACCTTGCCGCCCGCCCGGGCCATGGCGATCAGGTGCAGCACGGCGTTGGTGCTGCCGCCCAGGGCCATGACCAGGACCATGGCGTTCTCGTAGGCGGCGCGCGTCATGATGGCGCTCGGCCGCAGGTCGCGCCGCAGCAGCTCGAGCACGGCGGCGCCGGCCAAGCGGCACTCGTCTTTTTTGAGAGGGTCCTCCGCCGGGATGGACGACGAGTAGGGGAGGGTCATGCCGAGCGCCTCGATCGCGCACGCCATGGTGTTGGCCGTGTACATCCCGCCACACGCGCCGGCCCCCGGGCAGGCGTTGCGCACCATGTCGGCCCGCTGCGCCTCGGTCGCCAGGCCCGCGCTGAAGGCGCCGTACGACTGAAACGCCGAGACAATATCTAAAACGCTCCCATCGACCGCGCTGACGCCCGGCTTGATGGTTCCGCCGTACACCATGAGGCTGGGCCTGTCGAGGCGCGCCATGGCCATGACGCTGCCCGGCATGTTCTTGTCGCACCCGGGGATGGCCACCAGGGCGTCGTACCACTGCGCGCCCATCACCGTCTCGATAGAGTCGGCGATCAGGTCGCGGCTCTGCAGGCTGTAGCTCATGCCGTCGGTGCCCATGCTGATGCCGTCGCTCACGCCGATGGTGTTGAAGCGGTACGCCACCAAACCTGCGTCTTGCACGCCCTTTTTCACCTCGGCGGAAAGGTCGAGCAGGTGCATGTTGCACGGGTTGCCCTCGTACCACATGCTGCAGACGCCGACCTGGGGGCGGGCCATGTCGGCCTCCGACAGCCCTGTCGCGTAGAGCATGGCCTGCGACGCGCCCTGCGACTTGGGCTGGGTGATGCGGGACGAGTACTTGTTGAGGCCTGTTTTTGGGGTTGGGTGTTTTGGTTTGGTTTGTTCGTTTGTTCTAGTTGTTTGTTTTCTTCAGCGCGCGCGAGCGAGAGAGAGCGGGGGTCGGCGTCGGGCGGCGGCGGCGGCGGCGGCGCTCACACTTTTTCGTTTTCGTTTTCGGGCGCGCCATTAAGCTCTTGATGCGCGTGTGACCGCGGGACGTGTTGTCGACTACGCGCGCATGCGCGGATCCGCTTCAGGCCGATCGCGCGCTCGTTGGAAAAGATGAGCAAGCTCTTTCGGCGGCGGGTGATTTCGCTCTCTTCTCAAGTTGTCGCTTGCGCGTCTCTGCGCCCCGGCAAAAGCGCCTGACCAATGCGGGATCCGGCCACATCTAGTGCTCACCTTCGGGGATGTCGCTGGCCGCCTTGACCACGATCGAGCGGCGCGCGAGGCGACTCACGCGTCGGCTCCCTGACGACGACACAGAGGGGGCCGTCCCCCGCTGCTGCTGATGCAACGCGGGGGTGTTCATCTTGCTCTGCTTGTTCCGGAGTCGAGAGTGGTTGGGATGGCGGCTGGCGCGCGCGTGTCGCTGGTAGTTTTGCCAGAGGAAAGAAATGGAGGTTGTGTGACCAAGCGACGCGGGCTCTTTTCGGCGCAGACGCGACGACGGCGGCGGCCGGCCGCGTGACCGAGGCCACCAGACAGCGCGCGTTTTCGGCCGCTTGGCCGCCCCGTCATGCGCCACGCGCTGCACGTCACCGGCCGATGCCTCGGCACTAGACACATTCCGACAACACACATCACGAACACTATCGACCCTCATCGAACGAGCGGCTCAAACTAGGAGAGAACCTCGGTCTCGAAAGCGGGAGGGGCCTCCCCTCTTTTTCCCCATATGCAGACGCCTGCTGCGGCGTCGGGCGCTCGTCGCGCAATGCTGCCGGCCCTGACAAGGACCCGGGCGCCAGGAGCGGTGTCCGCGGCGGCGGCGCCCGGCTCCAGGCCAGCGAGCGGGCGAGGCGGCGGCCGCGGCGGCGGCGGCGGCCGAGACGGCAGCCGAGACGGCGGCGGCGGCGGCTGGAGCGGCGGCGGCGGCGGCAGGGCTGGCGACGACGCGTCGGCCGACAACAGGGGCGGAGGCGGCGGCGGACGAGGCTGGGGCTCGCGCCCGCCCTCGGAGCGCGCGGGCGGCCGCGGCCCTGGCACTGGCGGCGGGTGGGACCGCCGCCCCCAGGCCGAACGGGGCGAGGAGCGCGGTGGGTGGCGGCGCGACGAGCGCGACGACCGCGGCGGCGGCGGCGGGTATGGCGGCGGCAGCGGCGGCGGCGGCGGCGGCGGCGGCGGCGGCGGCGGCGGCGGCGCAGAGTCGGGCCGGTCGTGGCGCGAGCAGCAGGACGGCCGGTTCGAGCGCCGCCGCCCTGTCCGCGACGGCGGCGGCGACGAGGGCCCGCCCGCGCGAGGGGGCGCGAGGGACTGGGGCAACCCGCGCCAAGAGCAGCAGCAGCAGCAGCAGCAGAGGCCATTTGCCAAAAGAAGCGGCGGCGCCGGTTCCGCCGCCGCCGCGGCAGAGGCGCCGCCGCCCGATGCGGCGACGCCCGTCGGCGGGTCGGGCCTGGGCGGCCGCTGCTACGGGTGCGGCGCGCCCCTGCAGACGCTGGCGCTGGGCGCGGCCGGGTACGTGGCCCCCGATCGCTACGAGACGCGCCGCCGCCACCGCCAGCTCGACACCATGCTGTGCGGCCGCTGCTCCGACCTGTGCAACGGCGCCATGGTGCCCGCCGTCGCCGACTTTTCGCAGCGGGCGCCGCGCGGCAGCACCGTCGGCGGCGTCGGCGTCGGCGGCGGCCGCCAAGCGGCGTCGGCGACGGGAGCGGTGACGGGAGCGACCGGAGCCGCCGCGGCGACGGCGGCGGGCGCCCTGCTGCTGCCCGTCGCGGCCACCCTCCCGGCCTCCGGAACCCAGGCGCAAGAGGCCGAGGCGCAGGCGCAGGCGCAGGCGCCGCCCGCCGTAGCTATTTATAGACCGCTGGTCGACCCCGAGCGCCTGCGCGAGCAGCTGCTGCACGTGCGCGCGCGGCGCGCGCTCGTGGTGCTGCTGGCCGACCTGCTGGACGCCTCGGGCACGCTGATGCCGCGCGTGCGCGACATGGTCGGGCGCAACCCGGTCGTGCTGGTGGGCACGAAGCTCGACCTCTTGCCCGCGGGAACAAGGGCGCGGCGGGTGGCCGAGTGGCTGTCGGATTCCGCGGCGCGCCGGCGGCTCGCGGTGGCGGCGACGCACGTCGTCTCGGCGCACACGGGCGAGGGCGTGCCCGCGGCCGTCGCGCGCGTCCTGCGCGAGCGCAAGGGCCGCGACGTCTACGTCATCGGCGCCGCGAACGTGGGCAAGTCGGCCTTCGTGCGCGCCGTGCTGCGAGAGATGTCGCGCGGAGAGGGCGGCAATTTCGACGCCGCCGCGCTCGCGCACGGCTCCCGCCTGCCGGTCGAGTCGGCGATGCCCGGCACGACGCTCGGCCTGATCGCCCTGCGGGCGTTCGGGTCGGGCGGGTCGCTGTACGACACGCCCGGGGTGCACCTGCACCACCGCGTGCCGCACCTGCTGTCGCCCGCGGAGCTGCGGCTGCTGCACCCTAGGCGTGCCGTGGCTCCCTACGTTTGCGCGGTGCCGCCGCCCGTGGCCGCGCCGCCGCCGGGGGCGCCGCCGGGCTCCCCCCGGGCGGCCTCCTCCTCCTCCTACGCCCCCCTGGCCTCGTACGTGTGGGGCGGGCTCGTGCGCGTGGACGTTCTGTCGGCGCCCGAGGACGCGGCCCTCGCGTTCTACGGCCCCGCGGCCATGCGCGTGGCGTCCTTTCTGCCGGCCGGCGCTCCTGCGGCAGGGGGGGCGGCCGCGGCCTCGGGCGCGACGACGGGCTCCCTCGGCGGCAGCATCGGCGGCCCCATGCTGCCGCCTCCCTCGGCGGCCGCGCTCGGCGTCGGCGGGGAGACGCCCGCCGAGCGCGCCGCCGCCGTGGCTGCGGCCCTCGGCGCGCACTCTTACGGCGCCGCCGCCGCCGCCGCCGCCGCCGCCGCCGCCGCCGCCGCCGCCGCCGACGGTCCCAAGTGGCTCTCCGCCGCCGACTCTGTGGCCGCGCGCGGCGGCCTGGTCGCGCACGACGTCGCCGTCCCCTCCCCGCCCATGGTGGCCGCCGAGCCCGGCCGCCGGCCCCGCCGCGAGGGCGCCCTCGCCGACGTGGCAATCTCGGGCGTGCCAGGGTGGATATCGGTCTGCTCGCCGCGCGGCGGCCGGCGCGACGTTCTGCTGCGCGTGTGGGCTCCCAAGGGGGTCGAGGTGTTCTTGCGCCCGGCCATCCCCGTGCCCCCGCCGCCGCTGGCGGGCGGGGGCGACGACGACGACGACAACGACGGCGGGGAGGGGGCGGCCGAGCGCCGCGTGTTCAGCGCCCTGGCGGACGCGCTCGGCGCGCAAGGCGGGGAGGGCGGCGGCGGCGGCGACGGGGACGGCGGCGCCTCTTCCTCCGGCGGGGACTCGGAGGCGGTGCGCATGCTGCTGGGCAGCGTGCTCGAGGCGTCCGCCGGCTCGATGGCCGCCGCGGCGGTGGCGGCCGCGGCGGGCGCGGAGAGGCGGCGCAAGGCGGCGGGCGGCGGCGGCGAGGAGGAGGAGGAGGCGGGATCCCCTTGTTCTGCTCGCAGCGGCGGCGGCGGCGGCGGCGGCGGCGGCGGCGGCGGCGGCGGCGGCGGCGAGGGGGCGGCGGCGGCGGACCCTGCGCTCGCCGGCCTCGACCTCGTCGCGCTGGGGCTCGAGGGGCAGGAGGACGCGGTCCGCGCGCTGCTCGGGTACGGGGGCGTGTTTGGGGGCGAGGAGGACGGCGAGGACGAGGACGAGGACAAGGAGGACGAGGACGAAGAGGAGGAGGAGGAGGAGGTTGCGCCAAAGCGCGGCCGCGCGGCGCTGGCGGCCGCGCGCGTGAGGCGAGGCGCCAACGCTGGCAGCGGCGCCCCCGGCGCCCCCAAGCGGCGCCCGTGAAGAAAAAAAAACGTCTTGGTCGATCGGAGGGACGAATGGACATGCGAATCGTCCTGTTCACCAAAAAAGGGGGCAAACACCCGTAACAACAACAAAACGACTCGACGCCCACCCCTAGCTGCTGTTGTCGGGCGGCGCCTCTGGCGCCGCCTCCTTCGCCGCGCCCCCCGCCCGCTGAGACACGTACGCCTTGAGCTCCTCGGGCGCGTAGAACCGCGCCTGCAGCAGCAGCCGCTCCGCGTCCCCCTGCCGCCCCCGCTGCTTCAGAAACACCCCCTTCGCGAGGTACCCGCGGAAGTCCTCGGGGTAGGCCTCGATCAGGTCGTCGTAGGCGGCGAACGCGTCGCCGTCGTGCCCGCGCCACGCCGCGTAGGCCTTTCCCAGCAGCAGGCGCGCGGAGACGTCGTCCACGCGCCGGTAGGGGGGCGGCGGCGGAGGGTCAGCTGCTGCTGCTGCTGCCCCCGGGTCTGCCGCCGCCTCGTCTGTGGTGGCTGCGGCCGCCGCCGACGCCTCTGCGGCCACCCCCGCCCCCGTCCCTCCTCCGCCCGCCGCCCCCGCCCGCGTCTCTCCTCCGCCCGCCGCCGCCGTCCCTACTCCGCCCGCCGCCGCCGCCGCCGCCCCGGCCGCCGCCACCTCCTTGCGCAGCGCGATGACAAAATCGGCCGCCTTCCCTTGCTGCCCGTTGGCGATGTAGGCGTCCGCCAGGCCCGTGGCCACTTTCAGGTCGTCCGGCCGCAGCTCGCGCGCCCGGGTGTAGGCGGCCACCGCGCCGGCCTCGTCCTTGGCGAGCAGGCGCACCTCCCCGAGCAGCCGCCACGCCTCGGCGTCGGCCGGGCGCGCCGCCGCCAGGCGCGAGAGCAGCGGCTCCGCCTTTTCAAAGTCAAACATCTGCGCGCGCGTGACGGCGAGGGCCTCGAGCGTCTCGAGGTCAGCCTCCTGCTGGCCCTTGAGGCCCTTGCCCTTGTACTTGCTCTGGGCAAAGGGCGGCGGCGCGCGCGCGGCCTCGGCCGCCGCAAGGCGCGCCTCGAGCGCCTGCGCCTGCCGCTCGAGCGCTGCCGCCGCAGGGGCCGACGGCCGCTCCTGCGCCGCACGCAAACCCTGGTACCGCCGCGAGGGCCCCGCCGACTCGGCGCCCGTGACGAAGAAGATGACGAGCGCGAGGGCGGCCGCGCCGACCGCGAGCCCTGCCTGCCCGGGGCCGATGGCCGCGTCGCGCAGGGCGGGGTCGGAGATGGTGCTGCCGCCGCCGCCAAAGCCGCCAAACAGGGTCTGCGAGAGCGGCGGCGGCGGACGGTCGTACAGTCCCTCTCCCCCTCCCGCGGCTCCTGCCCCGCCTGACGAAGGGGAGGACGCGGGCGCGGGGGCCACGCGCCGCCCCGTGCTGTCGATGACGTCGAGCGGCCCCGGCAGCGGCGCGAACAAGGGCCCGTCGGACGACGAGGACGCGGCGGCGGCGGCGGCGCCCGCTGCGGGCGACGACGACGCGACGGCGGCCGCCTTTGCCTTGCCCGCGGCGCGCAGGGCGGCGAGCCGCGCCTCAAAGTCCTCCTCCTCGTCCTTGCGCTGCGCGGCGGCCTCGAGCGCCTCCACGCGGCGCACGAGCATCTCCTCGCGCGCCGCGATGCCCCCCAACTCGGGCTTGGGCTGGCGGATGCGTTTTGCGGCCGAGGCGCCGCCGCCGCCGCCGTCGCTCGCCGCCGCGCCGCCGCCAAAGCCCTTTTTCTTCGCCGCTGCTGCGGCGACGACGCCTTGACGCGGGGCGGTCGTCATCGGGCGCGCAGACAGGGACCTGGGCGTCGCCATTGGCCCATTGGCACCGGCGGACGCGCGACCGCCCGCGCGCGGGGCGGCGTCGGCCAGCAGCATCTGTCTCTCCCTCTCCCCAAGTTGGTTTTGCCTTTCTCTCGCGGCGGATTGCCTGGAATGAAGGCCGAGTGAGTCGGTCGATGCCTCGGATGGCCAAGGATGTCGGTAGTGTGTCGGTAGTCCCGCCGGCTGGATCGGATTGGCGCGTGCTCCTTAGAGAGGTCGGCGGGGGTCGACCCCCGTTCTCTCGAAGGCCAATCCCTCGATCGATTGTCGTCGCGAGTGGCACACACACACTCAACAGTACTGCCACCAACTCGGACACCCCGCCGACCCCCCTTGTTTCTGCCGTGAGCGCGGGTCAAGAAAGAGATCATCGCTTCACCCCCCCCACATTTTCACACACCCCACTTCCTTCCACTTCTCTCGCGCGGCCAATCACACAAACGTGCAAGGTTCCCAATCCCACGACGGCTCCGCCTCGTCGCCACGTTCTCGGGCTCGTCGCCGCCAGCATGCAGCAGCTGCTCCGGACTGGGGCCGGACCCGGCGCCGTCGGCGGCGCCCCCACCGTCGCCGCGCGCCGCGCCCCGCCCGCCGCCGCCGCCGCTCGCGCCAGCAGCAGCGCCGCCCGCCGCCCCGCCAGCAGCAGCAGCGGCACCAGCAGCGGGCGGCCCCCTCGCCCGCCTGGCGCCGCCGCCGCCGCCCCCGCCGCCGCCGCCCTCCTGACCGCGGCCGAGCAGCAGGCCCTCGACGACGCCGCCCTCCTGCCCCCCCCTGCGGCCGAGCCCCTGTCGGCGCCCCGCCCGCGCCGCGAGTTCCGGCCGCGCGTCTCGGTGCGCGAGCTCCTGCGGGCGCCGGCGGCGGCCGGCGGCGCCGGCGACGCCGCCGACAGCCGCCTCGGCGAGCGCGTCGAGGTCAAAGGGTGGGTGCGCACCGTGCGCAACCAGAAGACCTTTGCCTTTGTCAACGTCAACGACGGCTCGAGCGTGTCGGGTCTGCAGGTCGTGGCCAGCCCGGGAGAGACGGAAGGGTGGGCCGACCTGATCGAGGGCGGGCGGCTGGCCACGGGCTGCAGCGTTCGCGCGATCGGCGTGTTGCAGGCCTCCCCCGGCGCGGGCCAGGCGCTTGAGCTCAAGGCCGACGCCCTCGAGCTCGTGGGCTCCTGCGACGCCGAGGCCTACCCCTTACAGAAGAAGCGCCACACGCTCGAGTTCCTGCGCGGCATGGCGCACCTGAGGCCGCGCACCAACACGATCGGCGCCGCCGCCCGCGTCCGGTCGGCGCTCGCGCACGCGACGCACGGATTCTTCGCGGCGTCGGGCTTCCATCTGGTGCACACGCCGATCATCTCGGCGAGCGACTGCGAGGGGGCCGGGGAGATGTTCCAGGTGACGACGCTCCTGCAGCAGCAGCAGCAGCAGCAGCAGCAGCAGCAGCAGCAGCAGCAGCAGCAGCAGCAGCAGCAGCAGCAGCAGCAGCAGCAGCAGCAGCAGCAGCAGCAGGCCAAGGTGCAGGCGCCGCCGAGCGCCGCCGCCGCCGCCGCGCCGCTCTCCGCCGCCGACGCCGCCGCCCTCGCCGAGGCCGTCGCCGAGCAGGGCGAGCGCGTGCGCGCCGCCAAGGCCGCGCCATCGTCGGACAAGGCGCGCGTCCAGGCCGAGGTGCAGACCCTGCTGGCGCTCAAGGCCAAGCTCGCGGCGGGCGCAGGAGGCGCGGCGGCGGGAGCTGGCGCGCCGCCGCCGGCGCCGTCGGCGTCCTCCGCCTCTCCCCCCTCCTCCCCCCTCGACTACGGCCGCGACTTTTTTGGCGAGCCCGCCTTCCTGACCGTCAGCGGCCAGCTCAACGCCGAGATGTACGCCTGCGCCCTCGGCGACGTCTACACCTTCGGCCCCACCTTCCGCGCCGAGAACAGCAACACCGCGCGCCACCTCGCCGAGTTTTGGATGGTCGAGCCCGAGATGGCCTTTTGCGACCTGTCCGGGGACATGGCCTGCGCAGAGGCCTACCTGCGGCACTGCGTGCGGACTGTATTAGAGACCTGCCCCGAGGACGTGGCCTTCTTCGACGCGCAGGTCGAAAAGGGGCTGGCCAAGCGCCTCGAGATGGTGGCGGCCTCGCCGTTCGAGACGATCACGTACACCGAGGCGGTCAAGGAGCTGCGGAAGCAGACGTCGAAAAAATTCGAGTTCCCCGTCGAGTGGGGGAGCGACCTGCAGTCGGAGCACGAGCGGTGGCTCGCCGAGGCCGTGGCCGGCGGCCGCCCCTTGATCGTGACCGACTACCCGCGCGAGATCAAGGCCTTTTACATGCGCCTCAACGACGACGGGCGCACGGTCGCCGCCATGGACGTCCTGGTGCCAAAGGTGGGCGAGCTGATCGGCGGGTCGCAGCGCGAGGAGCGGCTGCCCGTGCTCGAGGCGCGCATGCGGCTCGCGGGCCTCAGCCCGGCAGACTACTCCCCTTACCTAGACCTGCGGCGGTACGGTTCCGTGCCGCACGCCGGGTTCGGGCTCGGGTTCGAGCGGCTGGTGCAGTTCGCGACGGGGATCGAGAACATCCGGGACGTGATCCCGTTTCCCAGGTACCCGGGGCACGTGGAGTTCTAGGAGCGGGGGAAGGCACACGTGTGTAATCGTGCGAGGCGATTCGCGCGTCGCGCGTCGGCGTCGGCGACGGCGTCGGCGACGCGCGCGCACTGTGCGCTGCGCACATGAAGAGACACGCTCCGTCCGCAGCTCGACTCGCCCCAGTCTATGCTGATCGCCAACACTGCCTTCCACAAGCCAACAACCGCTCCTTTGAACAGAGCGACGGCAGAGGAGAGACGAACCAAAGAGAGGAAAAAGAGAGAGAGAGAGAGAGGCGATGGGGGATCGCCTGCTCGCGGCGCTCGAGGCCGCCGGCACGGGCTACGACTCGGGGATGCTCGAGGACCTCGTCGGCAACATCGCGGCGGACCCGTCCAGCGCGGCCGGGATCGTCGGAGCCTTGTTTGGTGGCAACGCAAAGGCCAAGGCGGCCGTTGACGCTTTCCTTACGCGGAGGGGCGGCGGCGGCGGCGGCGGCGGCGGCGGCGGCGGCGGCGGCGGCGGCGGCAACAGGGGCGGCGGGGGCGGCAGCAGGGGCGGCGGCCGTGGGGGCAGGCAACAAGCAGCAGCAGCAGCCGCGCCCGTGCCACGAGCGCCAGCACTGCAGGCCCCACCTCCTCCTGGTCCTCCTCCTCCTGCTTCCCAGCGCGCCGCCCGCGGACCCTACGTCCCCCCGCCCATCCCCTCGTTCACCGGCCGCGCGGCCGTGCCGCCGCCGCCACCGCCGCCACCGCCCATCGCGGCGCCGGCGACGGCCGCCGCCGCCGCCGCCGCCGCCGCAGCCTCTGCCTCCCAGGCGCTGCTCGCCGTCGACGGCCGCCGCGTCGCGCTCGAGCAGGCCGAGGCCCAGCTCGCCATCTTCAAGAAGGGCGGGCGCTTCAAGGCCAAGCCCGAGGCCGCCGCGGCGCCGGGAGCGGAGGGTGAGGACGGCAACGCCGACGGCGGCACCACCAGCGGCGGCGCGGCCGTCCTCAAGAGGCGCTTCGAGCGCGAGGTGGCAAACTGCCTGTCGTGCGGCAAGGTGTTCAACGGGCGGGAGCAGACGCCCGAGATCGTGGTTTTCGTCAATCGCGGGGGCACGTGCGACTTTTGCGGCGCGCGGGTGGCGATCACGCACGCGGACGCGCGCGCGCAGAGCATCGCGCAAGAGCGGGGCGCGGGCGGGTCGGCGCTCGGCGAGGGTAGAGGCGAGGGCGGCGGCGGCGGCGACGCCGGCGACGACGCGGCCGCGCTCGCCGCCGCCCAGTCGGCGCGAGAGCTGAAGGACCGCCTGGTCCAGTACGACCGCGAGTCCGCGCGCCGCACGACCGTCCTCGACGACCAGAGCGACTTTTACGAGGTGGCCGCGCTCGAGGGCGACGCGTGGGCGAGCGAGGGAGACCGCGCAGCGGCGCGGCTGCGCGCCGGCCGCGAGGCGGCGGCGCGCGCCGAGGCCGACGAGCGGCGCCGCAAGTTCGTTGTGACGATCGACCTGCTGGGCAGGCGGGTGCTGCGCGCGGAGCCGGACGCCGCGGGGGTGGGGTTCGGCGTGGCAGACGGCGGGGCGGCGGGCGGCAGCGGCGCCCGGATCCCGGAGATTGCCAGGGCGGCGGCGGCGCAAGGGCCGCCGCCGCCGCCGCCGCCGCCGCCTCCGCCTCCTGGGCCGCAGGCGGGGAAGCAGCAGCGACTGCGGGACGGCGGGCCGCCCTCGTCCGGCGAGGGGGCCGTGACGGCCGAGGCGCTCGAGGCGGCCTACGCCGCCGTGGTCAACCTGCGCATCCGGCCCGTGGACGACGCGGCCGGGGCCGCGCGGCCGCGGTACGTTCCGACGGCGGCGGCGGCGCGCGGGAGGGGGGGCGGCGGCAGGGGCGGCGGCGGCGGGAGGGGCGGCGGCGGCGGACGGGGCGGGGGCGGGCGGGAGGCCGCGGGGCGGGCGGCGGCGACGGCGGCGCTGCAGACCTCGCGCGTTCAGGACGACAGCGCGTTCGCCGAGCTCGAGGGCGTGCTGCTGTACGACCAGGTCGCGGCGGGCGGTTGATTGGTTTGTTTTGTTTTGTTTTGTTTGCGGCGAGGGGGGGGGAAGGCGTCTCGCGGGAACAGAAATCAAAAAAACAAAAAGAGACGACGAAGACAGACGCCAAAATGGCCACATCCAATCGCACAAAGTCCTGACGTCGCGAGAACACGCCTCACGCCGCCGCCACCAGCGCCAGCGCCGTCCGCTGCCCCTCCCCCTGCTGCTGCTCCGCCGCTGCCGCCGCCGCCAGCACGGCCGCGCCAAAGGACGAGCCGTCGGCCGTCGCGCGCAGGCGCACCATCCGCGCGGACGCCCGCCCGCCTAAGGCTTCGGCGAGGTACTCCTCCAGGTAGCGGCGCCAGTTGGCGTACTTGAGCACGACCCCGCCGTCCGCCGCCAACGCGATGGGGCGCGGCGCCTCGTGCCACCGCTGCTGCCGGAGCGCGGCCGCCAGCAGGCGGGCGGCCAGGCGCGCCGACCGCCGCACGACGAGGCGGCAGACCTGCTGCGCCGTGCGGAGGCTCTCGAGCGGCAAGGACCCGCGGGCCGTGCCCAGGGCCTCGGAGAGCACGCGGTCCGCCTCGACCAGCAGCAGGGAGCGGTCCGACTCGACGGCGGACAGGTGCGCGGTCGTGAAGGCGCCGGGCTGGCGCAGGCCGGCGGGGACATGGCCGCCGCCGCCGTTTTCGCCGCCGACGCTGGCATCGGGGCCAAAGAGGGCCGCCCGCTCGGCAAAGGTGAGCAGCAGCAGGCGAGCGACCTCGCCCAGCCACAGGCCGCTCATCATCTTCTCGACGAGCATGGTGCCCTTCTGGACGCCGCTCGCGGCGTCCATGACCGCGTCCTCGGGCGTGAAGGGCAGCAGGGACGAGCAATAGCCCCCCCACTCTGTGTTTAGGGCGGTCAGGCCGCCGCCCGCCGCCGCGCCTGCCGTCGCCGCCGCCACTTCGCCCGCCGACGCCGCTTTGCCCGCCGCCGCCGCCGGCCGCCATTTCGGCACGTCCGCCACGGGCAGCGCCACGCACGCGTTGGTGCCCGTGCCCAGGATGACGCCCATCTCGCACGCCGGGTCGGCGTACCGCCCCGCCGCCAAGACTGCGACCGAGTCGTTGAGCACGCACATGACTTTGCACGGAGAGCCCGCGCGCTCGAGCGCCGCCGACAAGAGGCGCACGGGGTCGCCGCCCACCACGCCGGGAACGTCAAACCCTTTGGTCCAACAAATCAGGCGCCCGGCGTCCAGGGCCGTCTGCTCGAGCGCGAACGAGAAGCAAAAGCCCACGGCCGGCCTCGGCGCGCCCGGGCCCGACGGCACGGCGCCGGCCGCCTCCATGCGCGCGACCAGGCGGGCCAAGGGGCGCGCGAGGAAATCAAACAGCTGGTCCGCGGAGCCAGTGTAGACTTCGCGCGGGATGGCGAGCTGCTCCATCTCGGCGGCCTCGACGGCCCCCCGCCCGGCGCCCAGGCGAAAGTAGGCGACGCGAAAGTTGGTGCCGCCGACGTCGACCGCGAAGCAGGCGCCCCGCTCGTCGCCCGTGGGCAGGCGCGTGACCCAGGTGGGCAGCATGAGGATGGTCGGGGGGGGCGCCGGGCTGTCGCCGCCGCCGACGACGACGTTTTGGTTCTTCGGGGCCGGCGAGCTGCTGCTGCCGCCGCCGCCGCCCTGGTTGCCGCCGGGGCCGCCGACCTCGCAGGCGGCCTTCATCTGCGCGAGCATGTCGTCCTCGAGGGCGCGGGCGCTGGACGCCGGGGGGAGCATGAGGGCGGCGTACTATTTTTGTGGGTGGTTGTTCGAATAGGATTGTGGGAGAGGGGCGGGCGGGTCGTGAGCAGTTTGTGTTGGGGGGTCGAGGGCGGCGGAGAGAGGGGCGCGAGCGCCGGCCGACGAGCACGCCGACGCCGACGCCGACGCCGACGGCGGCGCCGCTCACTCCTTGCTCTCTCTCTCTCTCTCTCTCTATCTCTATCTGCTGATGCCCGTCGCCCGGCGACGCGACAGGGGCGCAGGGTGCTCCCAAGGACGTTCCCGCGCGCGCGTCGCGTCGCGTCGAGAGTGAAACCACCACATGGCGACGTTCTTCCGTGAGTTTGTGTTTCGGCGGATAGACCAGCAGGCGAGGGGTCTCTTACCTCGTTGAGCAGGCGCCGCTGCGCCTGGTACGCCGGCCAGCGCCGCTTAATCGCCGCGTACGAGTAGTACCCGGCGACGCCCGCGGCCGCCGCGAGCGCCGCGCCCAAAAGGGCGCGCTCGGGGTGGCGCGGAGCCATTGACGAGGACGGAAGCTTTTTGGGGGGTTTGGGGTTTCTCTCTTCTCCTTGCCCGCGCGTCAAAGGCAAAAGGAGCGGGGCAGCAAGCAGCGAGGGATCTCGACCCGCGCGCGTTTGCGGGGATTGCGTCGGATTGTGTTGTGTGGCGCAAGTGGGGCGCTTCTGTTTGGCAAGGGAGGCGCGAAACGCGTTCTAGAGTTATCGATCGTTCTAGAGTTAGCGATAAAAGCAAAACGCGGCGGAGCGCCCGACGACGAACAACGCGGACGCGGGGCGAGAGCGCGCCTGGCCGGCGCAGCCCTCTCCCCGCAGCCCGCAAACCGAGACGCCTCTGGGCGCCTGCCCCAAATCTCTCCTCTCCCTTCCCAACTCGTTCTGTCACCCCTCAAGCCCGCTCTCTGACGCCCAATTGACCACCGCGATCGGCCGCAGCCGCACGCACCGCCTCGCGCGAGATTGCTTGCCTCCTCGCGGCACGAGTCGACCCCCCCGCCCCGCCGTCACGCGTCCTCCTCCCTCTGTACATTACACCCCTCGACACCACCGACCACCGTGTTCACCCCTTGACCACCGCGATCGGCCGCAGCCGCACCGCCTTGCGCGAGATCCCCGCCTCGTGGCACGTGTCCACCACCGCCGTCACGTCCTTGTAAGACTCGGGCGCCTCCTCCATCACCAGCTTGGGGCTGGCCACGCGTATGGCGATGCCGCGCGTGCGCAGGCCCTCGAGCACGCGGCTGTAGTCGAGGGTGTGGCGCGCCGCGTTGCGCGAGGTGGCGCGCCCCGCGCCGTGGCAGGTGGAGCCAAAGGTCTCGGCGAAGCCGGCGTCGGTGCCCGTGAGCACGTAGGAGCAGGTGCCCTGTTGTTCGGTTGTTTTGTTTTGTTTTGTTTTGGTTTGTTTGTCGTCGTCGTGTCATCGTCGTGTTGTGTCGTCGTCGTGTGTGTTTAGTGTTGTTGGTGTTTTTATTGCGGTGTTGTGTGTGGTTTTGGCGGCCGTTGTTCGTAAAAAGAGGGTAAGAAGGGTGAGTTGGGAAGAAAGAGCACGACCGCGTCGTTTCTGTTGCGCGAGGCCGCCGAGGATGACGGCGGGCGGGGAAGGGAACAAAACAGACGCGGCGCAAAAAGCGCCCTCTCCAGCCTCTCACCATCGTGCCGCCGATCAGCACGGGCTGCCCCGTCAGCTGGTAGTCCACCGGGATGAGCGGGTGGTGCGGAGGGAACGCGCGCGTCGCGCCCTTGCGGTGCACCAGCAGCCGCTGCGGCCGGCCGCCGCCGCCCGCCGCTCGCCCCGCCCCGCTGCCGCCTCCTCCGACCGCCGACGCCGGCGGCGCGCCGCCGCCGCCACACGCAAGCGGCTCGTGCTGCTCCACCTTCGCGATGTTGTGCGACACGTCGTACACCACGTGCATGTCCAGGTCGTCCGGCTGGCTCCCGAACACCTTGGCGAAGGCCTGGCGCGCCAAAAAGGTCATCGACGAGCGGTTGACCCAGGCGTAGTTGGCCGCCGCCGCCATGGCCGCCAGGTAGTGCTTCCCTTCCGCGGAAGAGGCGCGCGCGCAGGCGAGCTGCCGGTCGTTGACGGCGATGCCGTCGCGCGCCATGGCGCGCTCCATCTCGACGAGTGCGTCGGTGGCGACCTTTTTTGTGTTTTTTTTTGTTGGTTTGACAGTCGTTGTTTGTTGGTGGTGGCGGTGTGGTGGTGGGGGAGGGTGATCGTGGGTGCGCGTTTGTGGTTTCGGGGGCGGG
>Ga0209390_10003369_pt1 | contig 26054 bp, 22 predicted proteins | sample BON01_FD_187212 | JGI IMG/M metagenome (GOLD analysis project Ga0209390, IMG submission 187212) | Freshwater microbial communities from Lake Bonney liftoff mats and glacier meltwater in Antarctica - BON-01 (SPAdes) (version 2) | ecosystem: Environmental > Aquatic > Freshwater > Ice > Glacier... | reverse complement strand
AAGTAGCAGAAGGTAAAAATAAAATGTCTGTACTTAATGCTGTTAGAAACAAAATCATAGCACGAGTTTGCAGTGTTGTCAATAATAAAAAAATGTACGAAACTAATTTGGTTTTGTCATAGAAATCAGGATTAGGTAAAGTATTGGTGCTTTGTAATGCGAACGATTGGCTTTCTATATACTTGTTGAAAGCTTGAAGCTCGCTGTTGTTTTGCTCTACTTTTTGCAGTATTGTTTGTATTGTTTCAGTCTGAGCAAACAGACCGCTGGACAACAAAAAGGTGCAAAAAAGCCACGATGTTTTTAATGTCATTGGAATTATTATTTAGTGTAGATTTTTGTGAGGGAGGCTAGTAAACTAAACCCGAAATAAGCAACCACAGCAGTCACTATAAACAGTATTATTTACAGTAAGTGAGTTGCTAAAAATATTTATACTAGAGATGGAGGTCCCCGCAGAGGGGTGCAGTTGACAAGGATGCTTTTATAATCCCTTCCATTACGGTAATCTGCTGAGCAGACGGATTGTACATCTTGCCTCTCCTGCAAAACAGGAATAATAGAAGGCAAGCTACAGTCGAACTTTTTACCTGTTTCTACTCCCTTCTTAGATACGAAGAAAAACGAATAGTGTTGGTCTAATTCGTGAGAATGGTGTTCTATAAATATTGAAAGAAAACCACTTTCTTTCTCTTGGTCGGAATCGTGATCGTGATTATGAGAATGGTTTGATACATGCTCGTGCTCTATAGATACAGAGTGTGAGTCTTCAGAACTATGTGTATGATGAGAATGCGGAACAACACCATGCAGCAGAGTATATAAAAATACTGCCAAAAGCATCAATGATGGTATTCTAATCCTATATGATCTTTGTTCCAATGGCACAAAGCTAATGCTTTAAATAATTAGATAAAAGAATAGAAAAACACTCAGTCCTCTTTTTATATTACCAGCCTCTTCATAGATTAATACTCAGCAAATATCTTGGCACTAATATCTGCTTTATCAAGTCGATTTTAAACTACTAACAAGCTAAATCATAACATACCAATAAATATCATAAAGCGTTATACATTTGCAATCCAATGAAAAAGCTCTTAGCTATCATAGTTTCCTTTCTATTCTTGCTTCCCTCTGTAGGGTTGCATATAGACCTGAAGCATTGTTGTGGCGGAGTAGAGACCATTGGTATTAGTCACCAAGCGACTGTAGCCGTGTCAGATTGCTGTGATATGCAAAAGACTTCGTCTTGCGAAAGCACTTTAGAACTAATAGTGCCACAACACATAGTAGACATCTATATAGTTAACTCTTTAGAGATACCCTCACTTACTACTCTCCACTTACCTTTCCAAACGTTCATACCTGTGGCCGTTTCGCTGCATATCAGCGAATCCCACTTTAGGGAGACCAGTCCAGAGCCACCATCTCAGGCTCTACTCCAAGTGTTTTTATGTTAGGATTTTAAGAAACTCGTGAACTCGATAATCTTAAATTTTAACACTTAATAAAAACACAAAATAATGAAAAACATATTCGCACTAATTGCCATGCTAAGTATATGCATGTACGCAAGTGCACAAAACGAACACGCCGAGATAAAGGGGAAAGTACTCTTTAGCAGTGGTGCAGAAACCACTCCCTTAGCGGGAGCATTTATACACTGGAAAGGAAAACCAGCTGGAGTATTCACTAATAACAAAGGCGAATTCATCATAGAATACTCTCTTGATTCTCCAGTTCTCATAGCTTCGTTTGCAGCGTATACCACAGATACACAATATGCCAGTAAAGAAGATTCCCTATACACATTCACACTAAAAGAGCAAAATGAACTAGGTACAGCCGTAGTACTCGCTAAAAGAATCACTTATGGCTTAAGTAGACTAAGTCCACGAACCACTATACTGCTCGGTGAGCGTGAATTTCAAAAGGCAGCTTGCTGCAACTTGTCTGAAAGTTTTGAAAATGCTCCAGCTATAGATGTAAGCTTCAGCGATGCTGTGACAGGTACTAAGCAGATCAAGATGCTAGGACTAGACGGGTTTTATACGCTCATAGGCCGAGAGTATATGCCGAGTGTACGTACGACTAACTCCTACTACGGCCTCAGTCATATCCCCGCTGCATGGGTAGACGCTATACAGATTACCAAAGGTGCAGGTAGCGTAGTAAATGGATACGAGAGTATCGCTGGACAAATTAATATTGAGTTAAAAAAACCATTTGGCAAAGAGAAGTTTCTCCTCGATCAGTTTGTAGGAGGTGGCGGAAGAGTAGAGACCGACTTAATGTATGTAAAAGACATAAACAAGTATGTAGCCACTTCACTACTAGCCAGATACGGGTATCGTGGAGTGCAAAACGACAGGAACAAAGACGGATTTTTAGACATGCCGCTGAGCAAAGATTTTAAAGTAATGAATCGCTGGCAATTTTATACAGAAAACGGTTTTAAAGGGACAGCAAATGTCAGTTTTCATAAAAACGAGCAAGATGCTGGTCAGATAGAGTACTACGAAAATCCAGCTGCAGGATATGGCATAGAGATAGACTCCAAGGTAATCGATGCCTTTGCTAAGGTAGGTAAGAGCATAAAAGGTAAAGAGTTTAGTAGCTTTGGATCTCAGTATAACTTCAATCACAGTGAGATGACCAGCGTATACGGATCATCTACGAATAGCAAAACCTACGCAGCTCGTTCTGATCAAGCGTATGTAAATCTGCTCTACGAGAGTATTATTGGTAACTCTTTTCATCAGTTTCAGACGGGGCTTTCTTTTCTGTATGACAATGTAAAAGAAAACTATGATACCTTCAGTTTTGACCGTGAGGAAGCAGTGCCTGGAGCATTTTTTGAATACACTTATAAGCCAAAGGAAACTTTCAGTTTAGTAGGCGGAATCCGTACAGATTACAACTCTATCTACGGACTATCTATTACTCCAAGATTTCACAGTAAGTACCGATTTAATAAAGACAAAACTGCCATCCGAACATCGGCAGGGATGGGACGAAGAACAAGTAATCCCTTAGCACAAAATCAATTCTTATTTGCCAGCGGGAGAGAATTTAACTTTATCTTCACTGATCCTAATTTAGCGTATGGACTGGAGCAGGAAATAGCCATCAATTCAGGGATAAGTTTTGAGCATGAGTTTAGATTAGGATACATGCCTGCTACCATCGGAGCAGATTATTTCAACACCACCTTTATGCAAGAAGTGGTGATAGACAGAGAAACTGAAGGTGAAGTGTATTTTTACAATATGAAAAATGGAACACGTGCCAATAGTCTACAAGCACAGCTAGACCTAACTCCTGCTCGAAGAACGGAAGTTAGAATAGCTTATAGAATGTTTGATGTACAGACAAAATACTACACTAGCCCCCCTTTATCTATGGCAATGGAGAATACAGAGGTGATGGCTAAACCCTTTATATCGAAGCATAGAGCATTTATTAACGTAACCCAACGCACTAGAAACGACTGGCAATTTAGCAGTACAGCAACTTGGTATGGACCACAGCGAATAGCGGGAAAGACTGATACAGTTTTATCCGTCGGTTCAATGCCTATCACAAGCCCAAGATACTCCCCTCAGTTTTTTCTAATAAACGCCCAAGTAAGTAAGACTTTCAAAAAGCAATTTGAAGTATACGTGGGAGCAGAAAACATACTCAACTACACACAAGAAAACCCGATACAGGAAGCAGCAAACCCGTTCAGTCAAAACTTTGATGCTGGACTAGTGTATGGACCTATCTTTGGTAGAATGATGTACGGTGGATTCCGATGGAGACTAAAAGGAGAATCAGAGTAGATTAATAATACAATGAATGATAGAAGAATTGAATAACAGAATAATAACTTCGAAAATTCACTCATTCAATAAATCAACAATTTAATAATTAAAAAAATGGAAAGCAAACAATATACAATATCAGGTATTTCCTGTATGAGCTGCGTGAGCAAGATAGAGAAATCACTCTATGGAAACTCCGCTATCAAAAAAATATCCATAGATAAAGAGACGGGCAATACTACTCTAGAAGGCGAGAGTCTGCCGCACGACGATATCATTAGCAGCCTAGTATCAGCCGCGGGAGAATATAGCCTAAGTGCAACATCTGCTAGCCAAAGTGCGTCTAAGGAGAGTAACCGAAGTTACAAACCATTACTCCTTATCGTTTTGTATTTGATAGGAACAACATTGCTCCTAGAGTTTAGTAGTGGAATGTTTCTTATGAAAACGTGGATGGCCAACTTTATGGCTGGCTTTTTCCTCGTGTTTTCGTTCTTTAAAATGTTAGACATAGCAGCATTTGCTAAAGCGTATCAAAGCTACGATATCATAGCTGCTAAGGCAAAATGGTATGGATATGTGTTTCCGTTTATAGAATTAGGATTAGGTATAGCCTACCTCCTATATTCTGACAATGAGCTAACACATCTCATCACAGCTATAGTTATGTTTGTAAGTCTTATAGGAGTAATAAAATCAGTAGTACAAAAATCTGAGATACAATGTGCCTGTCTCGGAACTGTTTTTAACCTTCCTATGAGTTATGTCACCATCATAGAAGATGGCATTATGTTAGTAATGGCACTTTTATTATACTTTAATTAAAAAATGAAATGAAAAACACTTTTTATATTATTCTTGGCCTTTTGGCCATTGGCTTCACCTCTTGCACAGAGGATGATGTGATAAACCCGGCATTAGAGGCGAACTCTGCTTCTATAGATTTCACAGTAAACCACACAGTAGGTACTCAAAATTTTACTGCTGGCACAGCATATTCAGTTGGAGCCAATGGGAATGCCACTTTCAGCAGGTTCGCATACTTACTTGGGAGTTTTTATCTGATAGCAGAAGATGGCAGTACAGTAACTATAGACAGCCAGTATGCTCACATAGAAGCACATAGCGGTAAGACTACATTTTCTCTAGTAGATATACCGTATGGCACGTATAAATCTATGGGATTTTCCATAGGATTAGATTCTGCTATAAATCACGGCAATCCAAATCAATACAATACGGACCACCCATTATCTTCTATAAATAACTCCCTACACTGGGGCTGGTTAGCTGGATATATTTTCACTGCAATAGAAGGTAAAGACGTAGATGCTGACGAGAGCATTATATTTCACCTAGCTGGGGCTAAAAATAAAACCAACGTCTCTCTAGCTGCTAATTTTACGCACGGGGAGACAGGCTCTGCAGTAATACTGGAATATGATATTGCTGAAGTATTTACCTCGCCAAACAATTTTAGTTTTACAAATGATGGACGAAGTACGCATAGTATATCTGATCCTGTAAGTACTAAGCTATTTGCTAATATGGCAGATGTATTCACCCTCACTAGTGCTGCTTCTAAATGAAAAAAACACTACTATACATACTATTGGTGGCAGGCATCTACAGTTGTAAAGATGTAGTGAATGAGGTGCCAGATACTCCCTTTGGCACTACACCTTATAGCATACATTACTTAGGAAGTACGCTACCACCTGCACGTCTATCTAGTGACAATCCTCTTACTAAAGAAGGGGTACAGCTGGGCAGAATGCTCTTTTACGACCCAATACTAAGTGCAGATAGTACGCAAAGTTGTGCAAGCTGTCATAATCAAGCCCATGCCTTTACAGATAATGGTTTGAGGTTTAGTGAAGGGGTAAGAGGCACCACCGGCAAACGAAATTCTATGCCTATTTTTAATTTGATGTGGCATTTGGATGGCTTTTTCTGGGACGGACGCTCCGATATACTGCGACATCAAGCACTAGTACCTATAGAAGATCCTACTGAAATGGACGAAACTATAGGCAATGTACTTGCGAAACTAAGCAGCTCAAGCGTGTACCAAACCGAGTTCAAAAAGGCATTTAATACCTCTACAATAGATGAAGAACTACTCGGGAAAGCATTAGAGCAATTTATGCTGAGTATAGTATCTGGCAATAGTAAGTACGACCGAGTAAAGCAAGGTTTAGAGTCTTTTACAGACCAAGAAACAGTAGGAGAAATCATATTTAACTCAGAAGCTATAACTTTGAACAATGAACAGAATCCAAATAAACCAGCCAATTACGGTGCCGATTGTTTTCACTGTCACGGTACAGGTAATGGACTATTTATGAGACGAGAGTTCCTAAGTAACGGGCTTTCTAGCAATGGAGACCTTGGTCGTGGAGGAGTAAATGGTACTGCTGAGGATAATTTTAAATTTAAAACACCCTCACTCAGAAACGTCGAAAAAACCGCACCCTATATGCACGATGGTAGGTTTAACACATTAGAAGAGGTGGTGCAATTTTATCTAAGTGATATGAATGCAACAAGTGCCGTAAATACAAACGATGCACCTAACCTGCATGCTCTCAAAGATTCTATTTATCTTAGCCCCGATCATAAAGCTGCTTTGGTATCATTTTTGAAGACTTTAACAGACGAGGAACTATTAACAAAAGAAGAATATTCAAATCCATTTTAGACAATTAAAAAACACAAACATGAAAAACATATTTTTAGCATTATTGATGGTAGGTACACTAGGTGTATATGCCAAGACTATCACACAAACTATTCTTGTAAAAGGAGAGTGCGGTATGTGTAAAGACAAAATTGAAAAAGCCATGGACATCCCGGGAGTATCATTCGCAGAATGGAATACCGAGACCAAAATGCTAACCGTGAGATACAATGATAAGAAGGTCACTGAAGACATAATTCACCAGACTATCAGCAACTTAGGGTACGCTACAGATAAATTAGCGGCTAGTAAAGAAGGTCAAGACAAGCTCGACAGCTGCTGCAAACCTAAAGAAGTAAAAAAATGCGGTACTGAAAAAGGCTGCTGCTCAGGAAAGAAAAAGTAAAATACATCTTTCAAAAAAAGTCAGAAGGGTCATTTGCTTTAGTGCAAGTGACCCTTTTATATATATTTGAGTTTCGCAATGCAAAATCGACTAGTGATAAAAATAGCATAATACTAAATGATTATATTTGGAGTTAAATGATAAAACCTCACGTTATGAAAAACATACTTTTTACACTCTGTATTCTTCTTTCCTTTGCTGCATTTGCACAACAAACTAGCGATGATGGACCACGTTTGGTCTTCGGTGAGTTAAAACATGAAGGGCCCTATGACCGCAGTGAAATACTACTCCAAGATAAACTTACTGTATCATCTGGAGATGGAAATCAATATGTGGTAGCTAAATTCAAAATGATAATAGCACCTAAAGAAGGTGTTTCTATGCTCATATCGGGCTCAGGAGACAAGCTAACTCCAAAAATGCAAGGAGCACTAAATCAAATAGAAGCAGGAGATAAAGTACTTATTGAATCTGTGTTCGCAACTGTAAATGGAGACCAATTTGATCTAGTTAAATTAAAACCAGTCATTCTAGTGGTAAAGGAATTTCAAAGTGAAGGACCTTACAATTCCAAAGCTACACAATCTAATGAGCCTGCAAAAATGGATAGTATAGCCCAAGCAACCTTTGGCTCTATAGATGTCTATGCTGCGAACTACACCAAAGAAGATCTTCTAAAACAAACAGAGATTAGAGTCTACACCAAAGAGGACTTAGAATACACCGTGATGAGTCTCAAAATGATAATTGATTTCAAAGACAATCCAGCTATAATGGCATCCTCTAGTAGCAACCAGCTGACCAGCCAAATGCAAGAAATATTATCTCGTGTGAAAACTGGAGATCGAATAATCGTAGAAGCCATACGTGCTAAGTCAGAAGTGAAAGGCGAGTTCATTAGAGCTAACCTTAGCCCTATCGTTATTACAGTGCCTTAATGCTAGCTTCTAAAATCTCACCCCGTAGCTGATGGAAGGGATGATAGGGAAAAGTGTGATACTTTCATATTTGCCAAATTCAGCATCATTATCATAACTTAAACCAATAAAATATGTATTCAAGTTATTGTATGCATTGTACACAGATACAGATAATCGTGAACTTCTATTGGTATGCTTCTTGTTTTGACGGTCCCAGTGAGCAGCCAAGTCTATTCTATGGTACATAGGTAGGCGTATCTCATTTCTGCTAGAAACGAGTACAATAGGCAGCAAGTAATCAAAGGTAAGATTTCGACCACTACTCAGGTATTGTCTAGCTGTGAATGAAAATTTCTTACCACTCTTATACGTGAACCCCGCATTGAGCAAGTGTGGTCTGTCATAGAATGCAGGATAGCGTAATCCTCCGTTTATGTTTTCGCCTTGTAGTGTCGTTTTAGAGAGTGTATAGTTAGCATCTAGGCTTACTCGCTTGCGAACGTAGGATACACTAAACTCTGCCCCTATAGATCGTCTATTTACTGGCTCAAGGTACTGCGTGTAGTCTGCATCTGAGTACAATATAGCACCATCTGCATAGTCTACTGCTCCTTCATACTGTTTGGCATACGCACCTATGCCGTAGTTTAGTTTCTTGTAGCTACCATCAAAACCTACAGAAAGCATATTGCTTATCTGTGGACTCAGCTTATCATTAGCAGTGATCCAAAAATCGGATGCGATAGGCATAAACGACTCATAGAGCTGAAAGACAAACTGTGAAGTACGGTCAAAGGCGACATAGCCACTATTATCTCCCCAGTTTCTAGTGAGCGAGGTACGTATATCTGGCACTAGATAATTCTTTTTGCCACTCACATAGGCATTGATTCGTGTGCCCAGTTTGGCTCGCCAGTTTTGGTATGCATAAGCCGCCTCACCAAAGGCTGCTATCTCTGCAGTATTGCTTTGCGGTATGAAGGCGAATGTCGTATCTGTATTTCTGAGCACAGAATTGGTACCATATATCGACGATTCTATACCATAGTTGACATCCCACTTGTTTATGCTTTTGCGGAGTATTGCTTTGATGTGGTGTACATCCATCTCTTGGTAGGTATCAAAGGTGCTTACATCGTCAAACACCGATGATTTTTCATTCTCTAGCCGCGAGTAGCTATAGACTACTTTAGCATTCAGCCCATTATCAAAGGACTTATACCACTTCAGACTAGCAGCAGTATTGCTCCAGCTACTTTGATTGAAGAATAGAACAAAATCTCCTCGATCACTTTCTTGATTATAACGGTCTCGACTTGTATAGAAAGAACCTGAAATATATTCCTTGTCACTTACCTTGTAGGTTAGCTTGGCATTTATGTCGTAGTATCCAGCTTCTATTTTTGGAGTGAAATACTTAATCAAGTTAGCGTATGATGCTCGTGCACCTAGATTATAACTCAGCTTATCTTTGATGATATATCCATCACTGCTCATATCCGCTCCTAGCAAACTTACGCTCGCTTCTAAATTTCGTTTGTGGAAATCACCGTTCTTGGTATTCACGGCCAGTACAGAGGCATTTCTACCGCCATATTCACTTGGCATTCTATCCTTATAAAAATCAATAGATTTGACCACCCCGACATTGAAAGCTGAGAAAAGACCAAATACGTGATTTGGATTATAGATGGGAGCATCATCCAGTAATATGAGTGTCTCATCTGCTCTTCCACCGCGTACATTTAGTCCGGTATTGCCCTCTTGAGCATTACTCACTCCAGGAAGAGTCTGAATATAGCTCATCACATCTCGCTGCCCCATAAGGTATGGTATAGTCTCCAGCTGCTTGGCAGGTATATAGATTTTACCGCTGTTTTGCTTTTGGCGTATGTATACCGTAGGTGAGTTTACCACTGTAGATTGTAGTAAGATAAGTTGTTCGCCAGTTAATATTTTAATACTTGTATCTGCATACGAAACGTGTTTTACGCTTGCAGTCATTACTCTATTTGCCAGTACTACAACCCCGTTGCAGTCACTAAAGGATCTTTCAGTTTCTGTACTCACATATACATTACAGATAGGTTCTTTGGTGAGGTTATCTTGGAAGATAAGGGTGGTTTGGGCTTTTGAAACGAAGCATATAAAACTAACTAGAGATAGTGTTGTATATCGCATCATTCCTTCTCTAGCCTAATCGTTAGTTTTTTAGTTTCCGCCAAATCGGTCAAGGTAACATCTTGCAGTGCTCCCACTCGCCTACCATCAGTATCAGTGCCTAGTATCCATAGTCTCAATGGCCTATTTAGTAAGTCATTGAAATCTAAATCTAAATCTTCATTTGAACTCCAATTTAGTAAATACGATAATTGATTTAACGATATAGTTGTAGGATTATTAATATTCATCGGGATATAAGTCGAAGGATTTCTGTCATCAGCAAATGAGACATTAAATCTTAAGTTTTGATACGTCTCTGCACTAAGGTCACTACCACTTTCAGTATATATATTGCACTCCATCAAAATTGGTGTAGTATCCTCTACCCGTACTACATTTGTTTTAATGTTAGTCATTTCATAAATTCGAAAAACAGCATTCTCTATCACTACATCACATAACGGATTGTATTTTAAGTATAGAGGATTGAATCTATTTTCAGCAATTTCAAAATCCAAATCAAAGGCATCTATAGTCTTAGCGTAAACTCTTTTTATATTCGCCTGATAGTCTGTATTAAATATTAATGGATTTGTTCTGGCGACATAGAACTCCTCACTAGCAAATTTTTCTAAAAAAGCTGCTTCGTAAGCATAACTCAAACCTCTACCGTAACTAATGGGTTCATACTGATAGTTAATTGGTCCCCAAATAAAACCGTATTCCTTAGATGACTCATCTACGTCTACATCCAACTTAAATTCATATCTAAAATCTTTAATATGGTTTAGTTTGAGCTCTACTTTTTTTACAGTATCTGGAAGTTGTCCATTATAGACCATTTTCTTGCCAGCAAGCTCCACAACTAGTTGATAGGGTGAACTTGGCTCTATATATACATCAGTCATTTCGAATAACGAATCTGTAAGCTGAAAATCATGTCGATTTCCGTTTTCTTCTATATATACGCTCGCATTTCTTACTAGACTAAGTTCAGACGTAATCAACTCTGATATAAAAATTCTGCTGTATGTATTGCTTACCTCTCCGTACACAAAGTAGTCTTGCTTGGGAGATAGTTGCAGGTCTACAGGCTTAGTGCAGCTAGCAATAAAAGCTAGTAGTGCGACTGGCACTACTAGCTTATAGTTTTTCAATATTGTGATCAATTCTAATTAATTTTCAGTTAATGTTATGACAGCAGATGAAATTTCACCATCTAAAGGTATCATTGTTGAATAACTTGTGGTTCCAGGTATCTGCGTCCAAATTCCCGTTGGCAGCATAGGGGCAAAAGGCCCACTCCCAGACGGTGCAGCATCACTTTCCAGCACGACCCAATTGTCAGACAATTGACCGTTCAGTAGCGGCCCTCCAGAACTTGTAGCTGGATTTATAGGATAAGGATTACTTTGTCCTGGAGCATATGTATACCCCCAGTTTCGAGCTTGAACAGAGTTGTCTGGAGATCCTGAAGTTCCAACACCCCAATCAAATTCATAAAGTACAAATACAAAGTTTTCCAAATCGGGGAAATACTCGTCTGCTAAAACTTTATCTACTGTCTCACTCCAAGCACCTCCTCGGTTACTATTCCCCGTATTCCCATTATATCTCTTTACTACATTTCTACCTGTCTTATGCTTACCCCAAGCTTTAAAATTTCCAATCCATATTTGATCGTCTCCAAATTTAGTCTCCCTCCAAACGCTAAAATCACTGGGATCATAAATTCCGCAAGAAACACGAATTTGATATTTCCCTGCTAAGTGCCCTTCTTGATAAATATCACCAGGGTGGTTACTTGAAACATTCTTTTCATCAGTGTTAATGTTTATAGTTGATAAACGAACTGTATAGCTTGGGCCATTTGGAGGTGTCAGCGGAGGCTTTCTCTTAGGTTTTAGCTCGGAGTAGGATGTATCTTCATCGCAATGGTTTCCTACACCAACAATCCAAAGATAAACACTATCCATATTATCTTCAGTTATCGTGAGACTATCAATCATACCCATTGAACTAATGTAGTAACCTAGTGTTGCTACTGCATTGTCAAGCGGATTACTAGGAGTTACCACATGCAATTTTGTTTGGTCAATAACATCAGCTTCTGGTATTCTAACACCTACCTTACCAGGACAATCATCTATATCAATATCGAAAAAATACGCTTGATTGTAATCATTACCTGGTTGGTTTGCTTGCAGCCATTGATCCACTTCGACGCCATAATCATAGCCTAATGTGGTAAATAAATCGGTATTTAAATTTTCGTTTGTTTCACTGTATAATTCTGTTAACTCCACAAAATCGTGAATCTTAGATTTCACAGAGGTGGTTTGGTCTGCTACTCCAGCTAGCCCTTTTGCTATCCAAGTAAGCTGTTTTTGAATAAGTGCCCCATCAGTAGATGATACCTGCACATAATTGTCTTGCCGCTGCTGTATGGGAAGATTTTGTTCTTCTTTACACGCATAAAAAGCGGTCATAGCACTAGCTAAAAGTAAGAAAGTAAGTAAATAAGGTGTTTGTTTGAAATTTCCGATCCTTGACCGTAGACTTCGTTTTAAATTAGATTTCAATACTTTTCATTTTAATTAAAAGTATTTCAAAATTAAATTCTAAAATATCCATAAGTTGTATCTATTTAGGTACAAGTGAAAACTTATTTCGTTTGCATAACCCGTTCATTTTCCTACGTTCGAATATAGCAAAATAAATCAATTCCTACTTACCACCACCTTACCACTCACCCATCGCTTGCCTACAGGATAGCGGATCAAGTATATACCGCTGGCATATCCACTCAGGTCTGCTTGCACTATCTTATCTGCTTCTAGGTCTTTCACTACTTGTAGCACCTTACCACTCAGGTCCGAAATGTATAGTTCTGCTATGGCACCATTTGCTTTTATATTGACTATTCCACGTGTAGGATTAGGATAAAATGTCCAGGTAACCTCTATCGGTTTTACAGGGCTCACGCTACTAGAATATACCTTTGTAGTATCTAGAGGAGAGTACACTACAGTATCGCTAGGGTAGTTTAGGTCTAACTCTGGCAGTATCTGCTCGCAGTCTGGCATATAAGTATAGCTCTTAATCACGCGTACTAGCAAATCATTTAGTGTTTCCACTTCATAACTATCTGTACTCGGTTTTAGGTGGCTACCTCCTATCCCACTATCATCGGTCAAGAAAGCATACGTACCATTGGTAGCCAAGGCTATACTTCTCATCAGATATTCTGTTCCTTTATTGATTCCACTTGCTACTAGAGGCACTATTCGTATTCCTTTGGCTGCAGCTTGTAGGCTGATTCTATTTAGTTTTTCTTGAATCTCTGGTGTATTATGCGGAGGAGCATCTAGGATTAAAAACAAGATCCGAGCTCTAGCGTACGGGCTCCAAGACAAGGCATTCACCGCTGTATCTAAAGCTACTTCTACCGCCTCTTCAAAATCTCCACCTCCACCAGCACTTTGACTGCCAATAAAACTTACAGACTCAGATAGTACACGTGTAAAATCTTGCTTGCGAGTAAGATATGCATCACCATGGTCTCTATAGAAAACATTGGCAAAGCTAAAATTGAGCGTAGAGCTGATCTCTTTACTCTTAAACATAACATCATTGAGTTCTGCTGTGAGATAATTGAGCTCATCGCTCATACTGCCTGTAGCATCTACTACAAAGGCTATGTCTACCTTCTGAGATTGGTTACACGCTGCCTTTAGAGTTAGTCTATTCATTCCATTCTCAAATGATTTAGCATTCTTGATTGTAAATTTCTTTCCACTAAAGAGTACTTCTATCATTAGTTTCTCTTTGGTATCTTGCTGCTCAAAAAGCAAACTTTTCCAAAGTTCTGCTTTACCTGTATTGTCTGTTCTAGCTGTATATAGTTTCGTGCCGTCTTTCTTTTTTAGATGTACAGTAATATCTGCCAAGGGCAATCCACTCTCATCTATAAGCTGTACCATATACCGTTTACTAGGGCTATAGTTCCACTCTTTTTGATACTCGCTCAGTTCATCTGCTTTTAGGTCTGTCCATAGTTTCCATTTACTAAAATCATTAATCTCACCTGCGGTAAGCTTGCCTGCTACTCCTTGTTGTGGACCTTTGTAATCTCCACGCACTATGCCCAAGCCTTTTTTGGACATCATGGGTGCGTAGCCGCTAGTCACTTTCATAGACTTATCTTTTTCTTCACTTATATCAGAGTCATAATACAACCCTTCATCCATCGAAAAACCACCATCTCCTCTATCGTATGCAGGGCTATCTTCTTTGGGTTTAGAGAATATACTTTCACTGTCTACTTTTAGGCTTATCACTACTTTCTCGTCCTCTTGCACATGTATTTCTTGGGTTATTTTTTTATACCCAGCGTATATTATCTCGGCACGGTACGTACCCGTATCTAGTTTTACATTGAAATTTCCTTCTTTATCTGCAAGCACCGAGGCTATTAATTTATCGCCTTTGTATACATCTACATTAGCATAGCCAAGGTCTGTTTCGCTTTCAAATGATTTTACATTTCCACTAATACTCTGAGCAGATAGAGTAAATGAAATACTAGTGAGTATAGCTATATTAAGTATGTTAAGAATGTGTCTCATATGCTGTTTTAGTTTTTAAAATGTACTGATCAATACTCTAACAAAGCTAAAGGTAAACGATATTAAGTTAAAGATATTTGAATGGTTGAAATAGTACTACTAGATTATGAGTCAATAAATATTGGGTCAAATATTAACCAAAGGGCCTAGATAGGACGATACCCAATATAAACTCTTCACATAAAAAGAACAAGGCGACGTAAATCTGCCCTATCTGCGGGAGAAGCAAAGTCTAAGAATAAATTTAAAACTAAGTCTAACAATCCTGAGTCAGCCAGGCATTCCTAAATCAAAAGTCCTTTGTCTTGAGTCAATATCCCTATGTCAGTCATTCATCCTAAATCAATAAGGCCTAAGTCAAAAATCAGCCAATAATTCTTACATTTGCCCTTCGCAAAAAAGAAATGGCAAGACAACTGCAAATACGTGAAGCACTTCGTGAAGCAATGAACGAAGAAATGAGAAAAGACGAAAGTGTTTTCTTAATAGGAGAAGAGGTAGCCGAATACAATGGAGCATACAAGGTAAGTCAAGGAATGCTAGATGAGTTTGGCCCAAAAAGGGTAATAGACACGCCTATTGCTGAACTGGGTTTTGCAGGTATCGCTACAGGTGCTGCTATGAATGGCCTTAAGCCTATCGTAGAGTTCATGACTTTCAACTTTAGTTTGGTAGCTATAGACCAGATAATCAATGCTTCTGCAAAAATGAACAGTATGAGTGGCGGCCAATTTGGTTCTCCAATGGTTTTCAGAGGGCCTACAGGTAGTGCAGGTCAGCTTGGTGCTCAGCACTCTCAAGCTTTTGAAAACTGGTATGCCAACTGCCCAGGACTAAAAGTAGTAGTACTATCTAACTCTTACAATGCTAAAGGACTTTTAAAGTCTGCTATCATAGATCCAGATCCCGTTATTTTTATGGAGAGTGAGCAGATGTACGGCTTTAAGCACGACGTACCAGAAGAAGAATACTACATCCCAATAGGACAAGCCAATATCCAAAAGGCTGGTACTGATGTTACTTTGGTTTCTTTTGGTAAAATGATGCGAGTAGCAGAAGAAGCTGTAACAGCACTAGCAGAAAAAGGAATAGATGTAGAACTAATAGACTTGCAATCTGTAAGACCAATAGACTACAAAACAATAGCTGAGAGTATTAAGAAAACAAATAGATGTGTAGTATTAGAAGAAGCGTGGCCTCTAGCATCTATCTCTTCTGAGATAAGCTATATGATGAGCCAAATGGTGTTTGACCATCTAGATGCTCCTATCAAGCGTGTAACTACGCGTGACACGCCGCTACCATATGCTGCTACCCTAGTAGAAGCGTGGCTGCCTAACGTACAGCGTGTAGTAGAAGCTGTAGATGCAGTGATGTACCGCAAATAAAATAGTAACTGAAATACATTGAAGCTCTTCCGCTAGTAGCGGAGGGGCTTTTTTTTGTCTGTACGTAGCGATTTCTTCCTTACTCCTATATCAATTTTAACAAGCATAAAATAGCCCTCCACTTACGTGAAAGGCTATTTGTTAATTCTATTGCAGTAAAAATTATCCTTTGATTACTTTTACTCTTTTAGTGCCTACTGTACAAGGAGTTTTAAAAATGCAAGCAGCAGTCCTTATGTACTAAACCGCCCTTTACTAAATATTCTCACTCCATTATCCTTTCCTTTTCTAAGAGCACGTTGCTCCTCCTCTGGCATAGCGGCTATTGTTTGGCACTTTGTAGAGCAAGTCCCGGTATATTTTTCGGCACACTTAGGGCACTGAATGAAAAGTAGATTACACGCCTTATTCTTACAGTTAGTATGGTCATCGAAAGGTTCGCCACACAGATGGCACCCTGCTATTACATCTTCTGTGATACGTTCATTTAATCGTTCATCGAAAACAAAGTTTTTCCCAATGAACTTATTCTCAAGTCCATTCTCCTTAGCATCGCGAGCATACTTTATTATCCCTCCTTCTAAGTGATACACGTCTTTAAAACCCTTGTGCTTGAGATATGCACTTGCCTTCTCACAGCGTATACCTCCGGTACAATACATTACCACTGTTTTATCTTTTTGGTCTGCTAGCTCGTCTACTACTAGTGGCAACTGATCTCTAAAAGTGTCTACATCTGGACACCAAGCTCCTTGAAAATGACCTACCTCACTCTCATAGTGATTTCGCATATCTATGAGTATGGTATTCTCGTCATCCGTAAGTTTATTGAAATGCTCTACATCTAAATAGTCCCCAGGTTTTGAGACATCAAACAGGTCATCATTTAAACCATCAGCTACTATCTTATTCTTTACTTTAATAGCCAGTTTAAAAAATGATTTGCCATCATCTTCCACGGCATAGTTGAGCCTCACTCCGTCTAAAAAAGTGACATTTGACAACTCTTTTTTGTACTCTTCTAACGTATGATTGGGAACACTTAACTGTGCGTTTATACCTTCATGAGCTACGTAGATTCTACCCAGCACTCCTAGTAGATCCCAGTAGTAAAACAGATGATCTCTAAACAAGTGGGGATTGCCAATATTGGCATATTTGTAAAAGGACATAGTAGTACGTTTTTCATCACTACTCTTGATTTTCTCCTTTAGCTCTTCCCCATTAATAGTATTATGCAATTTCATGTTACACCCTTTTCAATGGCAGTACAAAGATAATGCTGTGACTTATTTTACATAACTACGTCTCAAAATTAAATACCCTAATGAAAATATCATATTTACCCTCTCTCTTGTACTGAGCGATGCAAAGAAATAAGTGATGGCGAATTTGAAAAATACTTTGCCAAGACTAGTCAACTTCAGATAAAAGCAGAGACTACATATCGTAAATATCATATTGGTTTTGAAACATACTATCAGAATAAAAACAGGCTTAGCTACAGCACATAACACACAAAAAGGTCGTCGAAAATACTACAATGAACAAGCTGAGTTAAACAAGAAAGAGTGTGAAGCGTGAGAGAAACATCCATTCGTCTATTAATTATTCATTTTAGTGTAAGAATTCACATTCTCTAAATCAAAAAGCACTTTTCATTCGTATTATTTAATATGAAGTCATTTGCTTACATCATATGTTTATTTTTGGTAATTGCTTGTAATGCACAGAGCACACAATCGTCTAATACTAAAAATGAAGTAAAACCAGAAGTCAATACAGAAATGAAATTTAACGTATTAACAGAAGAAGAAAAAAGAGTAATCCTTAATAAAGGAACAGAATATCCAGGCACAAGCGAATTCACAGATAGTGAAGCCAAAGGTGTATACACGTGCAAGCAATGCAATCAGCCGCTATACACATCAGAAACTAAATTTAACAGCCACTGCGGTTGGCCTAGTTTTGATGATGAGATAGTTGGCTCTGTTACTCGTGTGACAGATGCAGACGGACGCAGAGTAGAGATAGTGTGCTCTAACTGTCAAGGGCACTTAGGCCACGTTTTCGAAGGAGAAATGATGACCGACAAAAACACACGTCATTGTGTGAATGGAGTTTCTATGAACTTCGTAGAGGGTGGAGAAGCCTTACCTGCGGTAATAAGAGAAGAGCCAATGGATATGAGCAAAATGGATACTGCAACTTTCGGAGCAGGATGTTTCTGGTGTGTGGAGGTGCTATTTGAAAAACTAAAAGGAGTACATAATGTAGAAAGCGGATATGCCGCTGGCAAACTAAAAAAGCCTACCTATAAAATGGTATGCCAAGGCAATACCGGTTCTGTAGAAGTGGCTCAACTGGTTTTTGATCCAAGTATAATCACTTACGAAAAACTAGTGGATATACTATTTCATGTACACGACCCCACTACGCTAAACCAGCAAGGTGCAGATAAAGGCACACAGTATCGCTCGGTTATCTTCTATCATAATGAAGAGCAAAAAGCGATAGCCGAAAAAGTACTGAGGAAAGTAGATGGAGGTGACTTATGGAGTGACCCTATAGTAACCGCTATAGAGCCTATATATAATTACAGTACGGCAGAAGACTATCACCAAAACTACTACAACAATAACAAAGAGAGTAATGGATACTGCAACGCAGTGATAGGGCCAAAGGTGGCTAAGTTTCAATTGAAATATAAGAATTTGATTAAGGGGTGATTTCCTTTTTTGATTAATTGGTTAGTTATAATCCCTTCTGCCTCGGCGGAGGGGATTTTTTTTGTGTTGTCGGATAATCAAAGTATCTATACGATGAAACCAAATCAACCTACCGCTTGCTTATTTTATTATTAGTGATAGTCCTTTGACGGCTGCACTTGTGCCGCCCTTCTACAAAACCACGGAGCTTATTGTGTTTGGTGCCTCTTCCCTGTACTCGCTTACGCCAAAGTCTAAAACTACCTGGCTTCATCTCACGACGCATTATAGTAATCACCTCTTTTTCTACTAGTCCAAACTGAAGCTTGATAGTATCGAAACTCGTGCGGTCTTCCCACGCCATTTCTATTACGCGATTTATATCCCGAGGTGAAAGTATCATTAGTATACTAACACTTCTTGAGTACATTTCGTTTGACCCTAAGTCTATAAAAAAGCATAAACCGCTACTATTACTGCCTAGGAATAGTGAGAAGCACTATTTATTTGAATGATTAAATGAAAAGCACCCCTGAATGGATAAAACATTTGACCTCCTATAAACACAGAACACTCGACAAACAGCTATTTTTCGCTATCTTTGAATCCCTAGGATATGCGAAAGATTTTTGGATTAACAGCTTTACTTATTGGACTATTCTTAGTCTATGTACTAAACACATCACATAAAGTGGGAGAAACAGTCATACCTCCTTTAGCCAAATTGCTAAACCCATATTCAGGTGCCTGGCAAAACTCCGAATCAGTAGAAGACTATACAGACTTTAATCTGCAGTCTGACCAGATAAAGGAGGAGGTACGTATCATTTTTGATGATAGAATGGTGCCCCACATTTTTGCTCAAAATCTACAAGATGCCTTGTTTGCTCAAGGGTATGTAGAAGCGTATCACCGTCTTTTTCAGATGGATATAAGTACACGCTCTCCAGATGGCAGACTATCTGAGATACTAGGTCCTAACTTGCTAGAATATGATAAAAAGCAACGACGTCTTGGCCTAGGATACGCAGCAGACAATGCTGTGCAAGGTTGGAATAAATTCCCTGAAGAACTGAAAAATGTGGACGCCTACTCTGCTGGGGTTAATCATTTTATCCAAAACCTGAAACCAAAGGATTATCCTTTGGAGTACAAACTGCTGGACTTTGCCCCTAGCAAATGGACCAATAGACACTGTGCTCTTCTGCAAAAAGCTATGACTCAAACCTTGGCCGGATATGAGGAAGATATAGAAATGAGCAATGCTCTTCGTATCTTTGGTAACGAAGATTTTAATCTAATCTATCCCGACAGAAATCCCAAGGATATCCCTATAGTACAAGGACCCTTCTTAAAAGCGAGAGAATCATTAGACAAACTCAATATTTCAGAAATTTCTGATGGCCTCATTCAGAGTATTGATAGACCACGCTCACCAGATGGTGTAGGTAGTAATAACTGGGCCATAGGAGGGAATAAAACTGTGACGGGCAAACCAATGCTAGCTAATGACCCTCATCTTGGCCTTAGCTTACCCTCCGTTTGGTACGAAATCGCAATCACAACACCTGATTTTAGTGCTCAAGGAGTAACACTGCTTGGTATGCCAGGAATTATGATTGGTTTTAATGAAAATATAGCTTGGGGAGAAACGAACGTAGGGCATGACCTATCCGACTACCATACCATATCTTGGACAGACGATACTAAGACTACCTACTTGCTCGATAACCGAGTGGTAAAAGCAGACCTCAGAATAGAAACCTATAACGTAAAAGGCACAGGAGTAGTTTACGATACTGTAAGATACACTCACTGGGGGCCAGTGGTAGAGGACGAAACTAACCTAGCTCTAAGATGGATAGCACATGACGCCTCGCCTACTCCCGAGTTTATGTCCTTCATAAATGGAATGCAATGCAGTAACTATGATGACTATCTAAAATCTACAGCAGACTTTTATGCTCCTGCTCAAAACTTCGTTTATGCAGACAATAAAAATGAAATAGGCATACGTATAAATGGAGCCCTACCCATAAAAAACTACAAGCAAGGTGTGACCATAAGCCCTGGTGCAGCTAAGACTGATGGATGGCAAGGTATGATTCCAAGAGATGAAAATCCACAAGAAAGAAATCCATCTAGAGGATATGTGAGTAGTGCAAACCAATATAGTGCTTCTGCCGATTATCCGTATTACTACAATGGCAATTTTGAGCCATACAGAGGCAGAACCATACACAAATACTTACAAGAAAAGGATACCGTAGACATAGCATACATGAAAACAATGCAAAACAGCACCTACAGTATGTTAGCAGAAGAAGCCTTGGCCAGTATGCTACCAATGCTAGATTCTATAAACTCTTCACATCCCCAGGCGATAAATTTAGCTAAGTGGAATCGGCATTATGATGCTAGTTCTTCAAGTCCAGTTCGTTTTGATAAGTGGTTTACCGCTTTTCATGAAATGCTGTGGGACGAAATCTATACGCAACAAGACAAGGTAGCACTTCCCAGTCCAGACCTTTGGGTAACAGTGAATATGATAGAGAAAACACCCAACAGTAAATTTTATGACATAGAAGCTACTCCGGGCATAGAGACTTTAACCAACCTTATCAATATGTCATTTGTTCAAACACTATACTCTGATCCTACCCCTTTGAGTAAAGAGAAAAATGCACAGATACTGCATCTTACTAGACTTCCTGCTTTTTCTGAAATGGAAATAGCCCTAGGAGGCACAAACCATAGTCTCAACGCTATGCAACAGACCTTTGGTCCTAGTTGGCGTATGGTGGTTGCTCTAGGCGAAAAACCTGAAGCATATGGCACCTATCCTGGTGGGCAAAGTGGCAATCCCGCTAGTCCTTTTTACAAAAATAAAATAGCTACTTGGGCTAAAGGAGAATACGATAAACTAGAACTTGCCACCAAACCAGAAGACATTTCCAAATCACTTTTTAGCGTTAGCATCACTCATGAAAAATAGTATCCTCTTTATTCTAATACTCGTTGCCACTGCTGCACTGTCTCCATTTCTACCATGGTGGATTATAGCTCCGATAGCTTTTATAGGGACCTACCTAAGTAAAACAAAAGCTATGGCAGGATTTTTAATTTGCTTTCTGGCAGTATTTTTAGCTTGGTTAGGCTCCATACTAATGACAGATGATGGCACTATAGCTGTGCTCATGGGCAAACTCCTTAATGTATCTTCCACCTTCACACCCTTCTTAGCTTCGCTTCTAGGTGCTTTGGCAGCTGGATTTTTTGGGCTAGCAGGATCGTTGCTATCTCCTAAAAATAAAAATTGGGTCAATGGCTAGTCCTTTAATTTAAGTTAATTTCTGGTTTAATTCGGAGTATGAAAAATCTTGAAAATTTAATTTACCCTCTAGCATCTGAACGTTACAAAGTAGCATTGTTTGGGGCGAGCATAGGCCATATGTTTGGCGGATTAAAAGTAAGAAGAGAATCGAACAGAGATAAGGAGAATAAAGGTCGTGCAATCCACGATATGGTTATTGGAAGCATAGTACTCTTTAACCAAGAAAAGTATAAAGAAATTAGCGAGCTGGAGGATTCACCACTGCTCTAATACTGAATACGTGAGAGTATTGCAGTGTGTTGTCATTAGCCAAATCACTAAGAGCATAGTCCAGTGTAATCTGCTTTAGCTTTAGGCCTAGGCCTATGTTAGGCTGTATAGTCCATTGCTGTTCGTAGTTCAAATCTTTGATTTGCTGTATGTTACCTATTCCTCCACGCAAGTAGATTATGTCCTTATATCCAGCTTCTATACCTAGATGTGGATCCCCACTTATAAAGTTTGTTCTGAGTAGAGTATTTCTTTTACCGTCTGTATTGATATCAATATTAACCTCTGCTAGCAAAGTGAAATCCTCTGAAATATTGACTTTTTGGGCAATTCCTAGTATAAACTTAGGCAAGGTAAGTTCTAGTGAATTCTTTGGCACTTCATTGCCTGTCTGTCTAAAAACTTGAATCTCAGCATCGGTAAAACTATATTTCCATGCATTGAACGTGGTAGTGACATCTCTAGCCACGAATGCAAACATCCAATTATTATTAGTCTCATACTTGGCACTAGCATCTATACCAAAACCCCACGCTGTTGCAAACTCTCCTGCTTTTCGGTTAACTATTTTAGCACTTGCCCCAAAACTTAAGCCTTCTACCAATGCTTGCTGAGCATAGCTTACAAAAAACCCATAATCGACAGCACTAAATTCAGTAACCCTATCATAGTTTATCTGTCCGTTATTTATTAGATCTAATGTATTAGGTATTCCATCTACACCAAAACGTACCATGGAGAAAGCCAATGCTCCATTGTTTTTTACCTTCGTGCTTATTCCCAAATAATCGTAATTTGCTATTCCATTATATAGATTAGAATGCATAAACGAAATCTGAAGTTTATCTTCTTGTTTTACTAATCCAGCAGGATTCCAATACCCTGATGTGACGTCCTCAGTAGAGGCTACAACAGAGTTTGACATGCCAAATGCTCTTGCTCCCACTCCTATGGACAAAAACTCATTACTATATTTTGGAGTAGACTGAGCTTTACTTTCCATATTTAGGCCCAAAAGAGCCAATAGTACTAGACTTGCGTTTTTAATGGAAGGGCAATTCATTGGTAAATTTTACAAAAGTTGAATTTCTAAAGCATCAATAGAACGTTCCAATTCCGGTTCTATTGTCTCGCAAATGTCAATAAGTAACTGACGCTGATCATCATTGAGCTCTATCATATCTAACTTGCGGCATACCCCTTCTACGGCGGCTACTACATTTTCTAAGCTAGTGTATGTACTTAGAAACCTTGCTTTCATAAATCTACGGTGCTGTCCTTTCCAAAGTTCATCATCTTGTAAACCTGCATATCGCATAAATTTGAGAATCCAATCTTGCCCTACACTATCTATCATTTTGTAGAAATCATCCGCTAATGTTGGATTTTTATCTAGCAATATTTTATCTAAAAGCACTTCTACCATGATATGGGTAATGAAGTAGTCTCTATTAATATCCTTGTCTCCACTCTCTCGTATCATGTCTGTAGCCCTATTGGTTACATCTACAAATACCATCCAGTTATGAAACTTACGATCACTTGCAAAATGCTTATTAGTACCATCATTCATACTAGATATCTCCTTAGTAGTAAAGGTTATATTCTTATACGGGTTTATTCTAAGCTTAGGAATATAATGTCGTGCCAAGTCTGGTAGAATCAATCCAATATTGTAATACTTGTTCTCTTCGTCTCGGTCGAAATAGTAATGGCTTAAATAATTCACTGGTGCAAAGAAAATGAAATGTAGCTAATAAATGTGCAATCTAGTTTCGCTAAAGCCATATTATTATTAAAAAGAAGACATTTAGTTATAGTAAAATGTAATATTACTATAGCAAAAGCAAATTCGGGATAGACGAGACAGCAGTTATCTTTGCCCTATGAATAGCATAGGACTGCCTCAAAAAGAAACCGTAGAAATAGTAACGAAACTAAATACGCTGCTTGCCACTTACTCAGTACTATATATGAATACAAGGGGTTTTCATTGGAATATAAAAGGAAAAGAGTTTTTTGAGCTTCATATCAAATTCGAAGAAATATACAATGCTCTCGTATTGCAAATAGATGAAATAGCAGAACGAATCCTAACCCTAGAAGGCACACCATTACATTCTTACTCAGACAACGTAAAAAATTCACTTATTGCCGAAAAAACGAACATAACAGATGGAAATGCTGCTTTGGGTTACATTCTAGATGGGTATAAAACTATTATTATGTTGCAACGCGAGATTTCGAATATGGCTGGGGATATAGCTGACGAAGGGACAGTATCACAAATGAGCGACTATATCACATCACAAGAAAAAGAGGCGTGGATGTTTCGTTCATACTTAGCGTAAAATCCTACTTTCGCATCTTTGAAATCCGCTAGTAAAACATCCGATAAACTTGGTACGGAGAGAATAGGCACTTTGCTTCTGAAGCAGTCTCTACCAGCCGCCATGGGTTTCTTGGTCATGTCTCTATACCAGATGGTAGACGTCTGGTTTGTAAGTAGGTATGCAGAAGGTGAGATAGCCATTGCAGCTATAACGGTAGTGCTTCCTATTACATTTCTTATTTCTTCTTTTGGTATGGCGGTAGGTGTAGGCGGAGCATCTATATTAGCACGTGCATTAGGAGAAAACAACCCCGAAAAAGCTCAAAAAACTTTTGGTAACCAAATAACACTTACTTTGGTTTTTGTCGGCTTTTTTGTGCTTATAGGATATTTATTCCAAGACCAATTGCTGAGGCTATTTGGGGCCAATGAGCAAATTCTACCTTACGCTAAAAGATACTTCAATATTCTTCTTCTTGGGCTGCCCTTTTTGGGTTGGGCTATGATGACTAATAATGTAATACGTGCAGAAGGGAAACCCATGGTGGCCATGCTTACTATGATTATCCCTGCTCTGTCTAACATACTTATAGACTACATACTTATTTATCATTTAGATATGGGAATAAGCGGGGCGGCATGGGCTACCACTGCAGGATATATGCTAAGTGGGGGCTTTACACTTTGGTTCTTTACCTCTGGTCAGAGCGAGCTAAAACTGACCAAAAGCAACTTGAGAATTGATTCTGATATCACGTCTGAAATTGCTTCCATTGGCTCTATTACACTGCTTAGGCAGAGTATGTTTAGCATCATGGCAATAGTTCTCAATTGGCAACTCGGCAAGTGGGGTGCTATAGAATATAAATCTACATTAGGAGAAAGTGGCGGCTCGCATGCCATAGCCATCTATGGTCTTATCCGCGGATTCACACTTTTTATAGCCTTTCCTATTATTGGTATTATGCAAGGTTTAATGCCGATAATCAGTTTCAACTATGGAGCTGGAAATTGGTCAAGAGTAAAAGAGAGTATTACATTGGGACTAAAATGGACCTTTAGTATCTCCATAGTGATGTTCTCTATTTTATTCTTTTTCCCTGACTTTCTTATAGGGGTTTTCACCAAAGACATTGATCTGCTGGCTCATACACCCAGAGTTTTAAAATGGATCTTTATTTCACTGCCTTTAATGGGAGTTGGATTTATAGGCGGTGCATACTTTCAGGCTATTGGCAAACCTATCCCCGCACTCGTCCTTACCCTTGCACGCCAAGGACTATTTATGATACCCCTAATGCTCATAATGTCTCATTTCTTAGGCTTAGATGGGGTTTGGTTTTCTATGCCTGTAGGCGAAATATTAGCTGGGGTTTGGGCTGCAATTTGGTTGTATATGGAAGTGAATAAACT
>Ga0209390_10003368_pt1 | contig 26058 bp, 18 predicted proteins | sample BON01_FD_187212 | JGI IMG/M metagenome (GOLD analysis project Ga0209390, IMG submission 187212) | Freshwater microbial communities from Lake Bonney liftoff mats and glacier meltwater in Antarctica - BON-01 (SPAdes) (version 2) | ecosystem: Environmental > Aquatic > Freshwater > Ice > Glacier... | reverse complement strand
CGCCAGCATCCCCCCCGCCAGCCCCTGCTCCGCCCCCGCCGCCCCCGCCGCCGCCGCCGCACACGAAAAAAAACCCGAGGATCGCGCCCTTGCCGCCGCGCCCGCTGTACACGCTGCAGCCGCCTGAGCGCAGGTCGACGACCTCGAGCATGCAGGGCGCGCGCTGGACGAGCAGCAGGGTGTGAGCGGAAGAAGAGAGCGCGCCGGGGGGGGAGACGCGGAGGGCGCGGACGGGCGGGCCCTCTTGCAGGGGGTAGGCCCACCGGAGCAGGTGCGGCGGCGGCGGCGGCGGCGGCGGCGGCGGCGGGGTTGCGCGGCCGGCGGCGGCAGCGGGCGTTGCTGTGGGCGGCGGCGGCGGCGGCTGGCCAGAGGCGTCATAGCAGAAGACGTGCGACCCCTTGACGGCGAGGAGCTGGCGCGCGCCGTCGTCGTAGGCGAGGAGCTCGACGTCCTCGTGGGCGCCGAGCAGCGGCGGCGCGCCCGCGGACGAGGCGGCGTCGACGCAGTAGACGAGCGAAGAAGGGGCGTCGGCGGGGAAGGGCGTCTGCGTCTGCGTCGGCGCCGGCGTCGGCGAAGCCATCGATTGTTTTGTTGGGGGCGCGCGGCACGCCGGTCGCCCCCCCGGCACCCCACGATCGGTGCCCTCGGTAGCCAGGCCGCGCGTGCGCGCGCTCTCGGGGGCTGCAAGCGGGCGAGACGATTGGGGGAGCTCTCTTGAGGCACGCAGAGGATCGATCGGATGCGAACGTTTGGCTGTTCCAACGTGGGTGTGTGTGTCAGTGTGAACAATGCACTCGTTTCGCTATGTGTCGGGAAACTATCGGAAGGAAAGGAGGAGTGATGGCCCGTCGCCGACGTGAAACGAGCGCCGCCGGTCGGAGGAGCGACAACGGTTGGTGCGGCCGCCGAAACCGAAAAAACAACAACGCAAAATCAAACCGCCTTCTTGCCGTCAAACGCCAGGTCCAGCGCGTTGGTCACCAGCCGCGCCTGCTCCTGCGCGTGCACCTCCCCGAAGCCCGTCGCCGTCGACGCCGCGGCCGCGCGCCCGGCGTACTTGATCCGCCCCTCGGCCGCCAGGGCCGCCTCCTCGCCGCCGGCCACGCCCGCACCCGCGCCGCCGCCGCCGCCGACGCCGCCGCCCGCGCCGCCGCTTCCGCCGCTTGCGCCGCCCGAGGAGAGCCTGCCCTCGGCGCGCATGCTGCTGATGAAGCGTGGCTGCACGTGGAAGAAGGCGCCCATGTTCATCGGCTCCTCCTGTGCCCACAGGACCTCCGCGTTGGGGTAGCGCCGCAGCTCCCGCCGCACCAGGTCAAAGGGAAACGGCGCGAGCTGCTCCACGCGCACGATCGCCACCTCGGCCGCCGCTGCGGCCGCCGCCTCGGCCTTTGCGAGCGCGTCGCCGTCGCCGCCGCCGCTCCCCTCGCCGCCGCCGCCCTCCGCCGCCGCCGCCGCCTCGGCCGCCGCCGCCGGCGCCGCGCGCCGCCGCTCGCGCTCGGCGTGCAGCTCGTAGAACACCTTGCCCGAGCAGAAGACGATGCGCTTGAACCCGGGCTCCTGCGGCGGGGTAAAGGCGCGGCTCTTGGGCGACAGCCCGCTGTCGTCCATGATGACGCGCTTGAAGCGCACGCCGACGATGCCCTGTTCATGTGTGTGTTTGGTTTTTTTTGGTTTTTTTTGGTTTGGTTTGGGTTTTGGTTTTGGTTTTGGTGGGTTGGTTATTTTGGTCGTTGTGGTTGTTGTGGGTTGTGGGTTGTTGACGTGTGCTGCCCGTTTGCTTGGGATTGAGTCGCGCTTCGTCCGTTGGACGCGGCGGCCGCGGCGCTTTGATCCCCCCGCTTTTCGCTTTTTGGCAGCGCGGACAAAACGTCGACGAGAGAGAGAGGAGGCAAAGCCCAACCCGCCCCCCGCCCGCCCGCCCCGACCCCCTTCTCTACTCACGTGGTCGTCCGGCACGTCATCGAACTCGGCCAGCGGGCTGCGGCACTTGGGGTGCCGCAGGAGCGACTTGGGCGCGGCGACGATCAGCGGCTTGCGGAACTGGCGGTGGACCTGTTCCGTTTTCCGTTTTTCGTTTTTCGTTTTTTTGTGTTGGGTTTGTTTTGTGTTTGCTTTTGGTTTGTGTCGGTGGGGTTGTTGGTGAGTTGGATGGTTGGGTCGGACGGGCCGGTTGGCCTGTTCCTCCACCCTTTTTTTTTTGGCCGCCGACGCGCGCCCCTCCGGCCGGCGAGCGGGCGCGCGCCGGGCGGGGAGCAAAGACGCGACCCCCAAAAAAAAAGCGACGCCCCAACAGAGGAAAAAAAAAAGGGGGTGCTCTATGACACTAAAGAAAGGCGCGCACCTGGCGCCTCAGCACGTGGAAGTAGTTGGCCGGCGTCGTCACGTTGACCACCTGCCAGTTGGCCGCCTGCACCTGCGTGCCCAGGTGCGCGCCCGACAAAAAGTCGCTCTCCTCGACAGGGGGGAGGCTGTAGGGGTCCTCGTCCGACATCTGGAGGAAGCGCTCGAGGCGGCAGGAGCTGTGCTCGGGGCCCTGTTTATGTTTTGTTTGGTTGGTTTGTTTGGTTGGTTGGTTTTTGTTTGGTTTGGTTTGGTTGGTTGGTTGGTTTGCCGAAGATTGGGGGTTTGGGGGGGGGGGCGGAAGGGGACCAACCGGCGTCGTGGTTTTTTGAATTCGCCGCCGAGATGAGGAGGACGAAACAACGAAACGACGAAACGACGAACAGAAACACATGCGACAGCGCGACAGAACGACAGCGACAGACACCCGCCCCAACGCCCCCCCTGCCCTCACCTGCCCGTCGTAGCCGTGCGGCAGCAGGCACACCAGCCCGCTCTGCCGCAGCCACTTGGCCTCGCCCGACGAGAGGAACTGGTCAAAGATGATCTGCGCCGAGTTGGCAAAGTCGCCGAACTGGGCCTCCTGTTGATATTGTTTGTTTGTTTGTTTGTTTGTTTGTTTGTTTGTTTGTTTGTTTGTTTGTTTATTTGTTTGTTTGTTTGTTTGTTTGTTTGTTGGGGATGTGGGTGCGACAATAGGGTTTGTTTTGGTTTTGGTTCACGGGGTGGTTTTGGCGTCGCGTGTAAGCGAGAGAGCGTGTGGGCGTGTTTTGGGGGTTTGCTGTCGCACCGCGAGTCGGCGTCGGATCGAAAACGACGACGACGACACACGATAAAAAAAGGCGAGGACAAAACACAAACCAAAACAAACAACAAACAACACCAACAGCAACATACGCACCCACAGCACCAGCGAGTTGGGCGACTCCATCGAGTACCCCAGCTCGAACCCGAGCACCCCAAACTCGGACAGGCTGCTGTTGCTGACCGTGAACTGCCCGGGCGGCTGCCCGTCGTACACGTGCTTGAGGGGGACGTAGGTGGCGCCGGTGACCTGTTTTGGTTTTGTTTAGTTGATTTGTTTAGTGTTCCGTGTTTCGTTTTGTCGTTTGTTGGTTGTTGTATGTTGTGTGTCGTTTGTTGGTTGTTGTTGGTGTTTGTTGTTTTGGGCGTTCGTCGTGAGGACAGAAACCAGAAAGAGGGCGGCGGCGCCTTTTCTGGCGGCGGACGGGGGCGGGGGGGGGGAGGAAGGCGCGTCTCTCTCCCTCGCCGGCGCGCTTGCTCGTTTTGCCCCCACCACCCGCAGAACAACGGACCCCCCGGCGAAAGTCCGTCCGTCAAGGCCAACGCACCTGGTCGTGCAGCACCGCGTGCCGGTGCGAGAAGGTCCCGCGCTCGACGTCTTGCCCGCTCAGCCGCACGTGGTTGCCCTCGACCGTCAGCGTCGCGAACGCGAGCGCCTCGGCCGTCGCCCAGTCGACGCCCTCGCCGCTGTCGATCATCTGCCGGCGCGCCTCGTAGACCTTGAAAGAGATTTCGAGAGATTTGGATTTTTTGGGTTTTGTGTTTTTTGTTTTGGGGGGTTTTGCGGGGTGTTTTTGGAGAGTTTTTTTTGTGTCGCGTCGTTAGTCGTGATGTTCTCGTGCGGAGGAGGCGGGAGGCAGGGGTGCCAGAAATAGATTCGAAGACAAAAACAACCGAAACAAAACAAATATTTCGAGAAAGATCTCTCGTCGCCGCCCGCCGCCCGCCGCCCGGCGCACCTTTTTGATCTGGCGGTGCGGCGTGAGCGTCTCGGGCAGGGCCGTGATGGCGTGCCCCACGCTCACGAGCAGGTCGTGCTTGACGCCCGTGTTGCGGATGCGCGACATCTGCGCGGGCGACATGAAGCCCTCCCAGTGGCTCGCGAGCCAGTCTTTTGTTTTTTGTTTTTTTTTATAGTTTTTGGGGGGGCGTCGGCGGCGTGCTTTTTGCGTGTTTTGTGTTTTGAGCTCGAGTGTTTCGTCTGATGCGGCTGTTTGCGTCCCCCCCCAATCCCTCCCCTCCTCTCATCCTCACCCTTGGCCCGCGGCTTGTAGTCCCGCGACGCCTCGAACGCCTCCGCCAGCTTGGCCTGAACAGAGTCGTGCGTCGCGCGCACCGCCGCCGCGTCGACGCCGCCCTCGGAAAGGAGGCGCTCGACGTACTGCTGGTGGGCGTTCTTGTGCGCGCGGATGCGGCTGTTTTTTGGTGGGGTTGGGGTGGGTGTGTTGTTTTTGGGTGTGGGAGCGGGGGGGGTTGGCGGGGTGTTTTCGGTTGTTCGGTCGGCCGCGGCGAGCGTTTGCTAGGAAAAGAGAACCTCTCGAGACGAAACGACGGAAAAACTCCCCCCCACTTTCGCCGCGAGAGAGTAAAAAGCCGCCCCCTCAAAGCAATCGACCTCCTGCCCCCCCCCCCCGTGCCCCCACTTTACACTCACCGGTACATCAAGGGCTGCGTGAACATGGGCTCGTCGATCTCGTTGTGCCCGTGCTTGCGGTAGCACACCAGGTCGACCACCACGTCGCCCTTCCAGCGCTGCCGCCACTCTGCCGCTAAGCGGCACACGCGCACGACGCTCTCGACGTCGTCGGCGTTGACGTGGAAGATGGGCGCGTTGAGCGCTTTTGCGACGTCGGTGCAGTAGGGCGAGCTGCGCGATTTCTTGGGGTCGGTGGTGAAGGCCACCTGGTTGTTGACGACCAGGTGGATGCACCCGCCGACCGTGTAATCGGGGAGGCCGCTCATGTCGAGGCACTCGTAGACGATGCCCTGGCCCGAAAAGGCGCCGTCGCCGTGGAGCTGTTTTGGGGATTTTTTGTTGTTGAGTGGGTGCGTACGTTTGTTGTTGGGTTTGGTCGTTTGGTCGTTTTGTGTGAGAGAGGGGGAGAGGGAGAAAAAAAAAGAGGGGGCGGGGAAAAAAGGGCGCTGCGTGGGGGGCGGCGCAAAAAAGAGGGGGGGGGGGGGGGGGCGGAAAGAGAGATGCAAAGACAACGGGAGACAACTCCTCCCTCCCCCTCTCCCCCTCACCAGGATGGGCATGTTGGCGCTCCGCTCCGCGTCCCCCTCGAAGTGCTGCTTCGCGCGGCACTTGCCCAGCACGATCGTGTCCACGGCCTCGAGGTGCGAGGGGTTGGCCAGCAGCGACAGGTGGACCATGTGGCCGGAGGCCGTGGGCCTGTTGTAGGACGTGCCCAGGTGGTACTTGACGTCGCCTGTTTTTTGTTTTGGTGGTCGGGGTGATGGACCGTGTGTCGTTGTCGTTGTGGGTTGGTTTTTTTGTTTGAATTTCGCGTTGGCGTCTCTCGTTCTTTTCCAAAAACGATCGAAACACGAAGGGAAAAAAAACCACCGACCGCCCCGCCCCCCCATCCCCACCACAACCACCACTAACAACAAAACTACTCACCGCTCCCCGTGTACTCGCCCGTGGCCGCCCTCCCGGGACGCCCGCTGAACTCGCTGAAGATCTGGTCCATCGGCTTGCGCACCACGTTGGCCAGAACGTTCAGGCGCCCCCTGTGGGGCATCCCCAGTACCACGTTTTGTACCCCCAACTCGGTGGCGCGGTCGATGAGGGACTTCATGCCCGGGATGAGGGTCTCGCACCCCTCGAGGCCGAAGCGCTTGGCGGCCTGGTTTAGTTTTGGGGGTGGTTTTATTGGTGGGGTTTCGGGGGGCTTGATTTTTTTAAAGAGGGCGGGGGAGGAAAGAATAATTCCGCGAGGCGGGGCCTCCCGACCACCCAAGCGCCAAACAAAGCAAAAGCCACAACCGCACCGTGTACTTGTTCGCCAAGAAGGTCTCGAACATGTCGGACCAGGCGAGCCGGTCGAGCGTGTGCAGCTTCTCCTGCCGCGTGAAGGGCACGGGCTCGGGCGTCTCGATGCGCTCGCGCAGCCAGTTGCAGCGGTCGCGGTCGGGGATGTGCATGTACTGTCGTCATTTGTTTGTTTTGTTCGTTGTTTTTTGTTTGTTGTTGTTTGTTTGTTGTTGTTGTTTGTTGGTGTTTGTTGGTGTTGTTGTCGTGTGTGTGTACGTTTAGATGTTTAGAGAAAGTGATGGGGTTGATTCGTTTTTTTGGGGTTGGATTGAGTTCTTGTTTTCTCTTGTTGGGGGCAGAGCGCGTTTTTTGCGGCGCGAGAGAGCGCGAGAGAGCGCGATTCAGGGAGAGGGAGAGAGAAGAAAACAAAGAAAACGTCCTCACTCCTCACCTCGTAGCCGATGTTGCCGCTGTACGTCTCGCGCAGGCGCGTCAGGATTTCGCGCAGGGTGCGCACGGGCCGCTCCTCCGACAAAAAGCCGGCCACGCCCGCCCACGTGCCCAGGAAGAACTCGCGGTCGAGGTCTGCGGCGGAGGCGGTGGCGTTTTTGTTTTCGTTTTTGCGCCGGCGTTTTTTTCGTCGTTATGTGGGTTTTGTGGTGAGGTTTCGTCAGTTGCCCCGTGCGAGCGACATTTCGGCAAGGGGCGGGCGAAACGGCGGCCGATCGGCGGGCCCCATGTCACCACTAGCCAAAAAGGGGCGCCGCAGAACAAAGTCGCACAACAAAGCAAAAGAGCAAACACAAAGGACGGGGAGAGGCGGCGCGCGAAAACTCCACCCCCCCTCACCCGCGGGCCCGAACCCAAACGTTTCTGGCTTGAGCTCCTCGTGCGCCGGCCGCGCCTCGAGCCCCAGCGGGTCGAGCGTCGCGGCAAAGTGCCCGTTGACCTGGTACGCGCGCACCAGCATCACCAGGCGCATCGACTCCTGGATCGTCTGGCGCGAGGCCGCCGCCATGGCGAGCGGGCTGGCGCCGGCCGCCGAGGGGTCCTTCTCGTAGGCGTCAAAGGCCTCGGCGATGGCCTCGCCCGGCACGCCGGCCTCTGTTGTTTTTTATTGTTTCGTGTTTTTTGTTTTGCACGGGTTGTTTCGGGGGCGGGTTTGGGTGAGTCGGCCGCGGTGAGGCGCGCGTCGGGGGCAAGCAAAAGGGAAGGGAAGGAAGGAAAAACGGCAAGCAAACAAAGCCCCCTCGAAAACAAGATGCCGGCGGCCGAACCAAAAGCGCTCTTTTTGGCCCTCTCACCGAGCGAGCGGAAGAAGGACGCCCACGACGTGTCGACGCTGCGCGGGTCGCGGCGGTAGCGCTGCTCGAGCTCCTCGAGGTAGGTGACCGAGGTGGCGTCGTTGAACGAGTCCTTGAGCTTGGCCAGGGGCACGGGCTCGGGCGCGGCGGGGTCGCGCGCCGGGGCCGAGGCGTGGAAGGAGGCAGCCGCGGCCAGCGGGCGGAGGGAGGAGGAGGAGGAGGGGGAGGAGGCCGGTGCTGCGACGCCGACTCGGGCCGAGGCCGCCGCCGGCCTCTCGAGGAGGCCGCGCGCCACCCGCTGCTGCGCCAGCAGGCGCCGCGTCGCCTGGCGGAGGGCCATGGCGAAGGGGGCGGGCGCGGGGATCACGGTTGAAAAGGGGTGTCGGGAATCTTGCGCGACTGCAACAAACCCTTTTTTCTCTTTTTTGCCTTTGGTTTCGCCGAGGAGTGCAGACGACCTCTTGCGGCAGGGCGGGGGAGGGGGGATGGTGCGCCGAGGTCGACAATGTTTGATGCTGTGAGTGTGTCTCTCTTGAACAATGGAACGAAACGCTGCTGTTTTGAGCGAGCCAGCGCCCGACGCGTCGTCTCGGCGTCGCGCGCGCGCGCCGTCGGCGGCGGCGGCGGCAGCGGGCGGGCGGGCGAGGCGAGGCGGCGGCGGAAAGCGACAAGACTTCTACAGCAGAGAGCTATGACCGCCATCACGGGGAGGGCGCCCTTCCAAGCGTGGCAGAGAAAAGCATGGATGATCATCAAGGCGGGGGAAAGGGGGGGACGGATGATTTCCAACCAAAAAAGAAAAAGGGCGCCCGTGCGAACCAGCAAGATCAGCGGCGGCGCTCTGGCCCGCTCTTTGGTCGCCGTCGTCGTCGTGTTTGTTTTTGCTTTGCTCGGCGTCAAAGAGCGAGCGCGCGCGGCAGAGGGCCGCCGCCTTTGGGGGGGGGGGAGGTGGTCAGGCGTGTGGAGATGGGAGAGGGTCATTTGAACCGTGCGGCAGAATCCAAGTCGGGGGAAATATAGCGATTGGTTTGCGAGAGGGCCGAGACAAGACGAGAAGGCGTCGGGCGGGCGGGGGGCAAAACGGCCGAGCAGAATCGAAAAAGCGCCGCCAAAACGACGAGCTCCGAAAAAACACCTCGTCCGTCTCCGATCATCAGCGCTGCTGCTGCTGCTGCTGCTGCTGCCCCTGCTGCTGCGTCAGCCGCAGCATGTCGCCCAGCGACATGCCCCCCAGCCCGCCAATCGCCCCGGCACCCCCGCCGCCCCCGCCGCCCGCGCCGCCCCCGCCGCCGCCGCCGCCGCCGGCAAGACCGCCGCCGGCAAAACCGCCGCCGCCGCCGCCAACCCCGCCGCCGCCCGGCAGCATAGACCCGCCCGGCAGCAGCGCCGTCGAGCGCATGCCCGCGAGCAGCCCGCTGAAGGAGCCGAACGACAGGCTGGCGTTGCCGCTGCGCGTGCGCGCGAACCGCCCGCCGAGGGGCGGCTGCTGCTGCTGCTGCGGGTTTCCCGGGGGGGAGGGCTGCTGCTGCTGCGCGGCCATCTGCGCGGCCGGCGCGCCGCCCGTGAGCGCGGCCGCCGCCGCCGCCGCCGACGCCGACGGGCCCCCGCCGCCGCCGCCGCCTCCCGCGCCCGCGCCCGGCCCCAGCCCAAGGAAGCTCCCGCCGCCCGTGAGCGACAGGATGCCCCGCGTCAGGCTGCCGCTCAGGCTCCGCGTGATGCGCGCCGCCGCCAGCGCCCCGGCGCCCCGGCCCGGCACCTGCAGCCCCGCCGCCGCCAGCGCGCCCATGCGCTCCTCGGCCCGGGCGCGCGCCGCCGTCGTGTTGGCGTGCCGCCCGCCGACGGCCACGAGCTCGGTGCCCGTCCACACGGCGGCGCGCCGCGCGGCCGAGCCACTCGGCAGGTCGGCGGCGTCGGCGTAGATGGCCGCGACCACCTCCTCGGCGCCCCACTCGGGCCCGGGGACGAAGGCGTCGACACGCGAGCCGGGCGGGAGCAGAGCCTCGAGCTCGGACGTGCTCAGCGGGCGGGGGGCCAGGAGCGCGGCGCCGGGCGGCGGCGCGCCCGGTGCGCCGGCGCCGGCACCGCCGCCGCCCGCCCCTCCCTGCTGCTGCAGCGATGGGGGGGCCATGGGGCCGCCGCCGCCGCCGCCCGCGCCCGCCTGCTGGGGAGCCATCATGCCGAAGGTGTTGAGCATGGCGTTGAGGTCGGCGGTGGCGCGGCGGGTGAACCCCCCGGCCGCGCGCGGCGGCGGCGCGTTGCCGGCGGCGGCGGCGGCGGCGGCGCTGCCGACGGCGGCGGCCGAGGGCGCGGCGCCGCGGCCAAACAGCAGAGGGTTGAGGCCCGCGCGGGGCTGCTGGAGCTGCTGCTGCTGAAGGTGCTGTTGCTGCTGCTGCTGCTGGTGGTGCTGCTGCAGAAATTGCTGCTGCTGCTGCGCCATCGACGACCCCCCGGGCCCGCCCCCGCTGCGCATGCGAGTCAGCGGCGCGCCGCCGCCGTTGCCGCCGTTGCCGCCGACGCCGCCGCCGAGCGCCAGCGGCGCCGCCGCAAACGCCGACGCGCCGCCCGGCAGCGGCGACGCGCCAAACAGCGGCAGCTGCTGCTGCTGGTTGTGCTGCTGGTGCTGGTGGTGCGCCCCCGATCCCGACGCCGCCGCAAAGGGCGTGGCCGCCGTCGCCGGCGCCATCGCGGTGGTGGCCTGGTAGGACGCCGGGCGCTTGCGCGGCCGGCCCGACCCGCCGCCGCCGCCGTTGCCGTTGGCGTTGCCGCCGCCATTGCCGTTGTTGCCGCTGCCGTTGCCGTTGGCGTTGGCGTTGCCGGCCGCCGCCGGCGCCCCCGCCGCCGCCGCCGCCGCCGCCCCCACGCCCGGCAGCTCGATGTCCTCCAGCAGGTTCCCCGCCTCGTCCGTGTACCGGGCCCCCGGGAAGTTGAGCCGCCCGCGCCGCCCGCGCACCTTGATCGCCGCGCGGTCGAACGCGCGCGCCGCCTCGTCCTCCGAGACGAACGACCCTAGGTACAAATAGCGGCCCGCAGCGTTGATGGCCGCCTGCCACCGGCGGTTCTTCTTGTTCCAGCAGACGCCGCGGAAGCGCGACGACAGCGCCTTGTTGGACGTGAGGGCGACGGCCTTGGTGCCGGGGAGGGCGGACGGGGTGGCGGTGCGGCCCTTGCCGGTCGCGGCGGGCGGGGAGAAGGGCCTGGGCGGTGCCTGGGCGGCCGCGGGCTTTTGAACGCGGCCAGACGCGACGCCGGGCGCCGGGGTGGCGGCGGCGGCGGCGGCGGCAAAGGCGCTCGCGCCGCCGCGCGACAGGGAGGCGGCGCGGCGCGGGGGCCGGTCGTCGTCGCCCGGGGGCGGCGAGGACTCGGAGCCGACGGCTGCGGCCGCGGCTGCTGCGCCGGGCGGGGGCTTGTTGGTGCGCGCCATTTGGTGTTTGTTTTGTTGTTGTTGTTCCGGCGGGGCCGACTCCGGGTGGCGTTCGTCGCCCGAGCTTTTCAGCGTCGGCGTCGGCGGCGTCCGGCGTCAACGTCCGGCGGCGGTGCTTTTTCTTTAATCGAGGCCGCCGTCCGGCGGCTGCGCGAGCGGCTGTCCTGGGACGGACCGAGTCGGTCTGCCCTCTCGCGAAGGGGGTGGATGCCTGCGCGCGCGCGCACGACACGGAAGAGGAGGAAGAAGGGGGGGGGGGGGGGGGGGGGGAGATTTCGCTCTCGAAAGCTTCCTCTCCTCTCCAAGCGCGTCGCGACAACGATGCGAGCGACGAGGCGCCGGACGCTGTGTGACGGCGGCGAGCCGCCTGGCGGCTGGATGGCGGCGAAGCAATGGGCGCGTTCGCGAGAGGGAACGAAAAGAGCTGCCGACGACGCAAGAGCTTTTTGTTTCCGTTTCTCCGTGAGTTCTCTCCGTTGAGCGTCGTTGTTCAGTCAGAGGTGTCAATAATGGGCGTGATGATCGTTAAGGTTTGGAAGGGCCTTGTCGGACGGGTTTGAGCTTATCTCACACCCAGCCGTAGTCGCTGTCATTCGAGCCCGGCCGAGCGGGGGCGGCCGCGGCGGCGACAAAGGCGGCGGCGGCGGCCGCAGAATCGGCGGCAGTGGCGCCAGCCGGACCCGCCGCCGCCGCCGCCGCCGCCGCCTCGCCCGCCCGCCGCCTGCGCCCCCGCTTCCTCCCCTTCTTCCCCTTCTTCGCGCCCGCCGCCGCCGCGCCCGCCGCCGCGCTCGCCCGGACCGCCGGCACCGGCGCCGGCCGGTCGTCCGGGCCGGCGATCAGCCGCAGCGCCACGTAGATGACGACCCAGGGCCCCAGGAAGCCGGGCGCCACGGCGCCGTCGACCAGCGCGCTGAGCGCGTCGCCGACCTCGTAGCGGTAGAAGAGCGGGAGGGGGGGCGGGGAGGGCGCGGGCGAGGGTCGCTCTTCGCTGTCGCCGCCCTGCATCGAGCGCCCCCCCCGCCGCCGCGCCACCAACAAAAACAGCCCGCGTGCGCGCGACCACGCGGCCCGGGGCCGCGGCAGCGGCACGGCCGGCGCCACCCGCGCCATCCCCAGGGCCACGGCCTTGACCGACGAGACCGCCAGGGTCGAGGCGCACGCGGCCGCGCCACCGATGACGAAGATGCGGCGGATGTTGCGGCGCACCCACACCTTGGCGCGGCGCTGGATGAACTTCTCGACTAAAAAGGGCAGCGGCAGCGGCTGCCCCGTGGCGAAATACTCTTCGGGCGTGACGCCGACGGCGGCCAGCGCGCCGGCCACAGGCGCGGGCAGCAGCCGGGCGCGCACGCGCCGCTTGAGGCGGGCGAGCAGGCCCCAGCCGTCGGCGGGGGCGGCGGCGACCCCGCCCCCATCAGACGCCGCCGCCGCTCTCGGGGGGCGCGGGCAGAAGGGGCCGCCGGCGCCCGCCGAGACAAAGGCGGCGGCGGCCCGGCGGCGCAGGCGGCGGAACTGCAGGCGCAGCGCCGAGTCGAGGCTGCCGACGCCCGCCGTCTCGAGGCACTCGCCCAGCTGGTCGGCGAGCCACAGCGCCCCAGAGCCCGTGGCGAGCCAGTCGCCGAGGCTCTGCTCCTCCTCCCCCTCGTCCTCCTCCTCCTCGTCGCTCTCGCTGTCGTCGTCGGCGCCGTCGTCGCTCTGGTCGCCGTCGCCCCCGCCGTCTCCGCGGCCCACCTCGCCGTCGCCGTCGCTCCTGCTGCTGCTGCTGCTGGTGTCGCTGGTGGCCGCCCCGCGGCGAGCGGCCGAGGCAAGCGGCCGCTCGAGCGAGGGCTCGGCCGCGAGACGGGCGGCCCCAGCTGAGGCCGGCAGCAGCGCGCCGCGCCCCCGCCGGGCCGAGCGCCGCCGCTCCTCCTCCCGTTGCAGCTCGTGCCGCACGATCGCCGCCATCGCCCCCGGCCCCACAAACTCGTTCGCGAGGCCCGAGCGCAGCGCGGCGTCGTCGACCGACGCGAGGGCGCGGCGCAGGCGGTTGGGGGGCAGTTGGGAGGCGACGTCCATTTCGTTTTTCGGCGGCGACGAGGACGGACGGACGGGGGCCTACGATTCGCCTTGGCGGCGGCGGAGGCGGCGGCGGCGGCAGCCCGAGGCGAGGGTGGCGCGATGTGCGCGCGCGTGCAGGTTGTCGAGTCCCTGCTCAAGGACGACGCGGGGATGGGTCGTGGTGCTGGCTGAGGTTCGCAGGTTGTGTCGTCGACGATTAGGTCTTTCAACAAAGGGGAGAGAAGAAGGGGAGGCGGAGTCCCTACGCAGGCCACGCTGGACGGATGTGGGTATCAAAGAGGCGGGAGCCGCCGATTTTGCGTGTGCGGCGATAGGTGGTCAATTCTCGCGCGCATTTTTTGCTTTTGGCAGATTCCGCGCGCGCGGCAGGTCGTCGCGCGAAGCCGACGTCGACGCTGACGCATTTGAAGGAGCGTCGTCGCCGCGCGACGGTCGTGCATCTGCTTCTCAATCGCTCAAACGATCCTCCAAGTCCAGCAGCAGGTCCTCGCATCATTACAAACGACCACGACGCCGCCGACTGCAGCGGCAGGGACGGTGGGAGGAGCAGGCGCGCGGCTGCTGCTTGGGCTGCTCTCGCGCGCGCGGCAACAGCAGCAGGGCTCCGCGTTGGCGCTCGCGCGGGCCATGGCGACGTGAGTACTGGCGCGACTGGAAAGACGGCGACGTCGTCGCGCGCGCGAGTTTCCCTTTGCAGGAGGCGTGCGCGCGCGCACGAGCGGGACCAAATCCGCAGTTATGGCGGCGCGCGCGCGTCCTCGCTCTCCCCTCCACCGAACGCCAGCTCTCACCCGCGCCACCGATCAACCACATCGATCTTAATCACAACACCTCAGTGACGCATCCGTGCCCGCGGGCTTCCGCGTCCAGCAGGAGGGCGCCGCGCGGATCCTGCTGCCAACCGCGCCGCTGTCGCAAGCGTCGGCGCCAGGCGGCGGCGGCAAGAAGGGCGGCGGTGGCGGCGGCGACAAGAAGGCCAACGAAGACGAGGATGGGGCGCAGCCCTCACCGGGGCCCTCGACCGACTCGTTCTACAACCCCGCGCAGGTGACCAATCGCGATCTGTCCGTCGCGGCCATCCGCGTCTTCCTGCGCATGCGCGAGCGCGACATCGCCTCGGGCCGCCTGCGCCCGCAGGCCGCCGCGCGCCGCGGCCGCGGCGGCGGCACCACTGGCCACAACACGTCGCGCCGCGTCGCCGAGGCGGCGGCGGCGGCGGCGGCGGCGGACGGCGGCGGCGGGAAAGAGGCGGGCCAGGCCGGCGCGCCCGTCCCCGCCCCCGCCGTCGACGCGCCCGCTCCCTTTGCGCGCCCGGGCGGCGCCGTGCGCATCCTCGAGGGCATGGCGGCGTCGGGCATCCGGTCGCTGCGCTACGCGCTCGAGCTCGACGGCAGCGACGAGGACGACGAGGGGGACGGGGACGGGGACGGGGACGAGGACAACGCTGACGAGGACGGGGGCGGGGGCGGCGGCCGGGGCGGGGAGGACGCCGGGCAGCAGCAGGCGGGCGCAGGGGCCGCGCAGGCGAGGGCGGCGGCGGCGGCGGGCGCAGAAGCAGCAGCAGCAGGGACGGCGGGCGCGCCGCCGTCAAAGGCCGCCGCGGCCGCAAACGCGGGCGCGCCACGCGCCCGCCGCGCCGCCGCGCCGGCCGCCGCGCCCGGCCGCCGCCCGCCGGACCGCCGCCGCCCGCTCGTCGACGAGGTCCACGCCAACGACCTGGACCCGGCCGCCGTCGAGGACCTCCGCCGCAACGTCGCCATCAACGGCCCCGCGGCCGCGCGCGCCGTCGTGCCCCTGTGCGCAGACGTCCGCGCGCTGCTGCTATACGCCGGCGCCGGCGCCTCTGCGCCCTCGCTGTCGCTGTCGCCGGCCGCCGCCGCCCTCGTGCCCGAGCCCCTCGCCGCCGCCGCCCGCGCCGGCGGCTACGCCGTGGTCGACCTCGACCCCTACGGCACGCCCGCGCACCTGCTCGACGCCGCCGTCCAGGGCGTGGCCGACGGCGGGCTGCTGGCCGTGACCGCGACGGACACGGCCGTGCTCTGCGGCAGCCACGGGGAGGTCGCCTGGGGGAAGTACGGGAGCTACCCGCTCCACCGGCCCTACTGCCACGAGGGGGCCGTGCGCGTCTTGCTGGCGTGCATCGAGGCGCACGCCGCCCGGCACAAGCGCGCGATCGAGCCCCTGCTGTCGCTGTCGGTCGACTTTTACGTGCGCGTGTTTGTGCGCGTGCGCGCCAGCGCCGAGAGCGCGAGGGCGTCGGCCTCCAGGCAGGCCTACGTCTGGCAGTCGAGCGGGTGCGACTCGTTCTGGGTGCAGCGGTGCGGCGATCGGGTGGACCGGGGGGTGGCGGCGGCGGCGGCGAGGGCGGCTGGGCAGCAGCAGCAGCAGGCCGAGGGGGATGAGGGGGCGGGCACCGCGCATGGCGCCGCCGCCGCCGCCGACGCCGACGGCGACGGCGACGGGGGCGGGACTGCCGCCGCCCCCCCGCCTGCGCCGCCCGGCGAGGCGCGCGCGCTGCTCAACAAAAAGGGCCGCCCGGCCGCCGGCGTCAAGTACACGCCCGGCCACGGCCCCGCCGTGCCATCGGTCAAGTGCCCCGACACGGGCTCGCGCATGCTCATGGGAGGCCCTTACTGGGCCGACGCCATCCACGACCGCGAGTTCGTCTCGCGCGTGCTCGACGAGCTCTCCCGCGCGCGCGATCGCCGCCGGCGCCGCCGCCCGGCCGCGCCGCCCGGCCGCCCGCGCGCCGCCGACGCCGCCAACGGAGGCCGCGCCGCCGCCCCCCCCAGGCCCCCGCTCCAGTCGGTCGCCGAGCCCCTCGGCGGCGCCCTGGGCGGCTACGCGGCCGAGGCGCGCCTGCGCGGCCTGCTCACCCTCGCGCGCGAGGAGCTGCCGGACGCCCCCCTGTACTACGACCTGCACGCGCTCGCAAAGACGCTCCGTTGCACGGCGCCGCCGCTGGCGACGCTCCGATCGGCGCTTCTGAACGCGGGCTACCGGGTGAGCGGGTCGCACGCCTCGCCCCGCGCGCTCAAGACGACCGCGCCGCCCGGGGCCGTGTGGGACGTGCTGCGGTGCTGGGTGCGCGACCGGCAGCCGCTGGCGCGGCCGCCCGACCCGGACGGCGCCGCCGGGAAAATTCTGGCGCGCCCGCCGGCGCTCGAGGCAGACTTCACGCGGGCGGCGGCGGCCGTGCCGGCGAGCGCCGCGCCGGGCGCCGCCCCCCGCTTCGTGCAGAACCCGGCGTTCTGGGGCCCGCGCGCGCGGCACGGCAGGGGCGGGGCCGCCGTGCCCGCGAGCGGGCAGCTGCCGCTGCCCAGGGACCTGCGGCGGCCAGAGAGGGGCGGCGGCAGCGGCGGCGGCGGCGGCGGCGGCGGCCAGGCGGGGGCGCGCGCGGGCGGCGGCGGCGGGCCGCGCGAGCGGTTTCCTGCGCGCCGGCCCGCGGACGCGCTCCCGGCCGAGCTGGAGGCGGCGGCGCCGGAGGAACAGCTCGCAGGCCTGTACGGGATCGAGGCCGGGGCGGGCGATGTGGCGGAAGAGGCGGAGCAGCGGGCCAAGCGCGCAAAGACGGAAAGCGGAGCAGCGGGCGCGCCGAGGGACGCGGCGCCGGCAGGGGTGGCGCGAGAGATATAAAGTTGAAGAACATTGTGATTTCAATGACGAATTTTTCCAGTAATGAAGCTTTCGTGCGTCTTATTGTGTTGTTGAATTCGGGAAAAGATGAAAAGGGCAAGGCGCGATCGATTGCAGCGCCCAACCGCTCCCTGACACCGCCCCGTCTCGTCCTCGTCTTAGTGCTGAGTGGACGACGAGGACGACGCGACAACACACCTGAAAAGAGAAAAAGAGCACCGAACAATCGAGGGGACACAACGCAAATTGCTAAGGCCCGTACTGCGCGCGCGGCGCCGCGACCATGGGGCTGGGCGCAAACCCCAGCGCCATGCCCGCGGTGCCGGCCAGCGCCGACGCCGCGGCGCCCGCCGCGCGCCGCGCCGCGCTTCTGAGCGCGCGGCGCTCGCGCCACAGGGAGTAGGCGAGGAGGGCGGCCGCGCCCGCGCCCGCGGCGACCTGCGCGGGGGCGGCGCCCTCGAGGCGCAGGGCGGACAGGGCGCCCTGGACGGCGGGCGAGTCCCAGGCGCCGGCGGCCCACCGCCGCCACGAGGGCGCCTCTGGTTCCTCTGGCGGCTCGGCTCGCCTCGCGCTGCCGCTGCCGTTGCCGCCGTCGCGCGCCGTTGCTGCTGGTGCTGCTGCTTCTGTTGCCGCTTGCCCCGCGCCGCGCCCAGCCGCCGTCGCGCCATAGGGGCACTGCGGCAGCTGCTGCTGCTGCTGCCCCTGGTCGCGCTGCGGCTGCCTCGGCGCGCACTTGGAAGACTGGTCGCTCCCGCCGTTGCTTCCGGCGGCGCCGGCGTACCCAGCGGCCCCGCCCGCGCCGCCGCCGCCGTTGGTCGCCGTAGCGTCCGCCAGCCCGGCCGTGTCGTCCCCGCCGCCGCCACCGCCAAAGGGCGGCGACTGACCCGCCATTGTCATGAGGTCGGAGCCCGCGCGCACGTCGACCGCCGGGGGACGGCGCGCGGCAAAGGCCGGAACGCCAGCAGCAGGGGGGGCGGCGGCGGCGGCGGCGGCGGCGGCGGCGGCGGCGGCGGCGGCGGCCGTGGCGCCGGCCCCCTCCTCGAGCAGAGACGCCAGCGCAGCCCCTGGCCCGACCCGCGACCCTGCGGCCGAGGGGGCGGAGGCGGCGGCGGCCCCCTCCTCGTCCCGGGCGCGCGCCTCCTCCTCCGCCTCGTCCACCTCGCCGAGCAGCAGCCGCCTCTGCTCCGGCGTCAGCAGCGGCGCCGCCGCCAGCGCGTCCGAGGCCAGCCAGGCGCGCGCCCCTGGCGCGTCGCGCCCGGCGCCCGCCATCACGCGCACGGCCAGCAGGCGCGCCAGGGCCAGGGCGTCGGCGCGCGACGCGGGGGGGTCGGACGGCGGGGCGGCGGGGAGCGCGGCAGAGGGGAGCGCGGCAGAGGGGAGCGCGGCGGAGGAGGCGGCGGCGGCGGCGGACGCAGCGGCGGCGGCGGCGGTCGCGGCGGCGGCGGCGGACGCGGACGCGGCGGCGGACGCGGCGGCGGCGGCGGCGGCGGCGGCGGCGGCGGAAGAGCCGCAGTACCGAGAGAGCGCCGGGCGCGCGGCGGCGGCCTCGCCGAGCTCGAGCGCGATGACGCCCCAGAGCAGGGGGACGGTCGGGGGCAGGGACTCGAGGGCGCGGCCGCAGGCGGCGCACGCCTGCTCGAGCTGGGTGAGCCTGTTGTTAGGTGTGATGGTTTGGTTTTTTGACGAGGGACGGGTTGGCTGAGCGAAGAAGGACGAGAGGAACGACGGCGGGAGGCGACGGCGAATAGCGCGCTCGCCGCCGACGACGACCGGACGCCAAGAGAAAGACGACGCCGCACCTGCGCGCCTCAAAGTCGCACTGCAGCAGCACGCAGAACGCGCGCGTCACGTCGCCCGGCTCCGCGGACGGGCAGCGCAGCGCGCGCCACGCAAACCCCTCGGCGTCCGACAGCTCTCCGTCGTGGAGAAAGTCCTCGGCGAGGGCGAGCGAACTCGACAGGTGGTCCCCCTCTCCGTCCTGCTGCCCCTGTCGCTGCCGCTGCGCCTCCTCCTGCTCCTCGTCCCACGAGTCTGGGGCGGCTGCCGGCGGCGCGAGGGCCGCCGGCGCCGGCATCGCGTGAGCTTGGCTGCGGTTGAGGAGGAGGGGAAGAGGGACGGAAGAAGAAAGGGGGGGAGGCCAACGGGTGTTTTCCGAGACGCAGGGTGGCGTGGTGTGGCGCTATCGGGGTTGCAATGGTGCGGTGCGGTGCGCGAGATTGATTACTTGGATGAGGGATTGTGGTTTTTGCTGTGAGCGAGCGTGAGGAAAAGAGGGCGTGCGTGTTCTTCCCAAATCGCCGCTCCGCAAGACGGGCGCGCGTTGGCGACAGCGGCGACTGAATGGCGCGCGCCGCGAAACGACAGCGAGAACGGCGATCACGAGAGGCGTTGGGATATCCTGTTCAAGGCAGCTTGGTGGCACGGCGATGGACGCGACACGGCGTACGGCGGCCCTCGAAACCGCGTGCGCACGGCAACGTGAAAGATGCAGCGAACGACGCTCACGACGGGGGCGGCCCAGCGCGCAGGCGGGCGCGCGGGACGCTCCGCCTCGACGAAAGGACGGCGCTCATTGTTCGCTCACTCTCCCTTTTCCTTCCTTTGCGCTGACGACTGGCGCCGGCGACGTGGTCAGGCGAACCAGATGCGAGGAAGCACGCTGGGCGTCCTTGGACGACGACAGGACCGAGTCCACGGCCTGCCCCTCTCTGTGATCGCCGCTCGCAAAAGCCAAAAACCGCAAAAGATCGCTGCTGCCTTGGGACACGAAATCTCGTTTGCGTCGTCGTCCTCGTTAACAACAGCTTCTTGTGTGTGTGCGCATGTGGTATTTCCGGCGAGAGGGGGGGGCTAAAAGTCAAAGCGGGGCGAGGAGACGTTGCGGCTCGTCTCCCAAGGGCGGAGGTGCACGATTGGCTAGTTTCGGGGAAGAGAGAAAAAAAAGAGAGGAACGGCACCTTCCAAAAAACCGACCAAAAGAAATTCCAAATACCAAACGCCAACTTGTGTGAGCCCCGTCGAGAAAGCAGCCTTCTCTCTCGAGGCACCTCCTTACTCAGACGCCCGCGGGCGCCATCCCGGCGTGCCCAGGCGAGCCCGACATGCCCGGCTTGACGCGCTCGTGGTGTCCCCCCGTCGTCGGCGACAGGCTGGCGCGCTCGTTGCCCCACACGCTGCCGACGGCCATCATCGCCAGGATCGCCGTGACGACGCTCATGATGGCGCCCGCGGCCGCCGTGCGCATGCGCCGGCGGGGGCTGGGCTCCAGAAACCCGGGCGAGGAGAGGGCAGCCAGGTGTGCCTCGGACGCGATCATCATCAGCACGGCAACGATGGCGAGGACGGCGGTCCAGAAGGGGCGCGTGGCGGAGAGGCCGACGCCGGGCGCCATGGCGACAAAGAGGCAGACGAGCGTCATCAGCAGGACGAAGGCGACGATGAACCAGTAGAAGCGGTAGTGCTGGTTGCACGCGAGCACGGAAGACGAGTAGCCGAAGACGCTCTGCAGCTGGTCGGTGTTGAGGGACGAACCCGCGCCCGCGACGACGCCGGGCTCGCCCGCGCGGCCGCCCGGGCCCATGCCCGTGGTGCCGTCGACGCACGCGGCCTGCACCGTCGCCAGCCCGGCCGTGTAGACGGCCCAGGATCCCAGCAGGAGGAACAGGAACGGGATCGCCATGCTCTTGTGCACTGAGTAGGCCATTGTTTTTGGTCGGCTTGTTGTTGTTGTCGTGCGGGTCTTGTCTTTTTGCTGCTGCTCCTGTTTTGTTTGGTTTTGAGCGGGCGGCGGCGGCGCGATGAGGAGGGAGAGAGGGAGCAATTTTTTGTGATCTTTTGCCGTGAGTTTTGTATTTGCCGTGAGTTTGTGTGTGTGTGTGTGCGTGCGCGCGCGCGGGAGAAAGTCATCAGGCGCCATCGACGAGCTGGCCGGGCCAGCGGGGCCGCAGACAGCGCGCGCGTGCGAGAGGAGAAAAAAAGTCGGCGCGCGCGCTGACGCCGTCGCCGACGCCGATTTTTGCAATTTTTCGTTTCCTTCGTTTTCGCGAGCTCACCTGCGTGTGGCGGCTTGGGTCTCGGCGCGCGCGTAGCTTGAGCAGAAGCTTGTTTGCTTGTTGAAAGTGTGTGAGGGGTTGAAAAAAGACTGTTGTGGTTGTGACGAAGGAAATTTCGAGGGAGCTCGCCTCATGCACGCGACGGCGACGACGAGGGGGGCCGAGACGGGTGAGAGAGATAGACAGGAGACGTGCGGCAGCCCATCGGGATCCCGTTCAAGGCAGCTTAAAATCACGGCGATGCACGCGACAAGGCGTAACATGCCTCTGAAACAGCCGTGCGCATGGCAAAGGGACCGATTGCGGCGACCGCTCACGACGCGGTCGCCCCCGCGCGCCAGCGAGCGCGCGGGACGCTCCGCCTCGACGAAAGGACGGCGCTCGTTGTTCGCTCACTCTGCCTTTCCCCCCTATTGCGCGGGCGACTGGCGCCAGGGACGTGGTCAGACGGACCAGATGCGAGGAAGCTCGGTGGGCGTCCTCGGACGACGACAGGACCGAGTCCACGGCCTGCCCCTCTCTGTGATCGCCGCTCGCAAAAGCCAAAAACCGCAAAGATCGCCGCCGCCTTGGACACGAGATCTCGTTTGCGTCGTCGTAGTTACAAACAGCTTGTTTTGTGTGTGCGCGTGTGTTGTATTTCCGGCGAGAGGGTTGTAGTTAAAGCCGCGCGGGGGATGATGATGTTGCGGCTCGTCTCCCAAGGGCGGAGGTGCACGCTTGGCTAGTACGGGGGATGAGGGAAAAAAACAAAGAGAAGGAGCGCCACCTTCCAAAATGCCCGGCCCAACCGACCGACGAAAAGGAGGAGCGGAGAAAATCCAAATATCAAACGCCAACTTGTGAGCCCCGTCGAGACGACCTTCTCTCGAGGCACCTCCTCCTCAAACGGCCGCGGGCGCCATCCCGGCGTGCCCGGGCGAGCCCAACATGCCCGGCTTGACGCGCTCGTGGTGGTGGCCTGTCATCGGCGACAGGCTGGCGCGCTCGTTGCCCCACACGCTGCCGACAGCCATCATCGCCAGGATCGCCGTGACGACGCTCATGATGGCGCCCGCGGCCGCCGTGCGCATGCGCCGGCGGGGGCTGGGCTCCAGGAACCCGGGCGAGGAGAGGGCGGCCAGGTGCGCCTCGGACGCGATCATCATCAGCACGGTAACGATGGCGAGGACGGCGGTCCAGAAGGGGCGCGTGGCGGAGAGGCCGACGCCGGGCGCCATGGCGACAAAGAGGCAGGCGGACGTCATCAGCAGGACGAAGGCGACGATGAACCAGTAGAAGCGGTAGTGCTGGTTGCACGCGAGCACGGAAGACGAGTAGCCGAAGACGCTCTGCAGCTGGTCGGTGTTGAGGGACGAACCCGCGCCCGCGACGACGCCGGGCTCGCCCGCGCGGCCGCCCGGGCCCATGCCCGTGGTGCCGTCGACGCACGCGGCCTGCACCGCCGCCAGCCCGGCCGTGTAGACGGCCCAGGATCCCAGCAGGAGGAGCAGGAAGGGGATCGCCGTGCTCTTGTGCAATGAGTAGGCCATTTTTTAGTCGGCTATTGTCGTCGTGCGGGTCTTGTCTGATTGCCGCTGCTTTTCTCCTTCGGGGGGGGGGGTTATGAGCGGGCGGCGGCGCGACGAGGAGGGAGAGAGGGAGGGAGGGAGCAATCTTTTTAGTGAATGCCGTGAGGTTTTGTATTTGCCGTGAGTTTGTGTGTGTGTGTATGCGTGCGCGCGCGCGGGAGAATGTCATCGCGCGCGCCATCGACGAGCTGGCCGGGATGGCGGCGGGGCCGCAGACAGCGCAGCAGCTCCTTGGCGGCCGCCTCGCACTCGACCGCCTTGGCGACCGCCCCCAGCTTCTGCGGGGCTGGCCGGTGCGCCGTTGTCGCCGTCGCTAAACGAGCGGCTGCTCCGTGGCGGCCGCCTCACGCTCGACCGCCTTGGCGAGCGCCCCAAGCATCTGCGCGGCCGGCCGGTGCGCCGTCCTCGCTGTCGCAAAACGAGAGAAGAAAAAAGCGCGCGTCCGCTCCCCCCTTGGCCGTCGCCGTTTTTTCGATTTTTTGTTTTCTTCGTTTTCGCGAACTCACCTGCGTGCGGCTTGGGTCTCGGCGCGCGGGTTAGCTGTAAGAAGAAACTTGATGGTTGCTTGTTGAATGTGCGAGTTGGGTGTTTTAAAACAGACTGCTGTGACGATGTGATCGGGCGAGCGAGTGTCTCATGCACCGAAAAAAAATGACGGCGACGGCGACGGGTGCTAGCCGCCCCGGCCCGTTTGTCTCAGCAAGCCATTTTTTTCACGCGGATTTCTTGCCGCTACCAGCCTCCGCGTCCTCAGCTCTCCGCCTGCGCGGCCACCACCCCCGCCAAGACCGCCGCCGCCCCTTGCCGCCGCCGGCCTCCTCTTCCGCGGCTCTTGTCGCCGCCGCCAAAGACGCCGACGACGCCGACGCCGCCGCCGCCGACGCCCCCCCGTTTTTCGCCCCTCCCCCACCTCCGCCCGTCGCCACCGGCGCGAGCGTGCCACCGGCCGCCTCCCACGCCCGCGCCAGCGGCCGCGGCTCCATCAGCTCGTGCGGCCGCGCCACGCCGCCCGGGCCCGGAACCATCGCCGCGCACGACGCCAGGACCCAGCGCTCCCTGCTGCTGCTGGTGCTGGCGCTGTTTTTTGCGTTCGCGCCGCCGCCGCCGCCGATGTCGTCGCCGCTCGCGCCCCCGCCTCCACCCCCGCCCCCTCCTTCCTTTTCCGTTTCCTTTTCCTTTTCCTTCGCCGGCGCCGGCATCAGCTGGTAAAGCGCGTTCCACGCCGGCCCCGGCCCCCGCACGCCCCGCGCCACCACGTCCGTCACCCCTTTCGGGCCTGCGAGCGAAAAGGTCGCGCGCGCCGCGTGCCCGCGGTGCGAGTAGGCGAGCGTGGCGCCGCCGCCGCCGCCGCCGCCGCCGCCGCCGAGGCCAAAGCCAAAGCCGCCGAGCGAGTGCCACCGGGCGGCGCGCCAGGGCGCGGGGCCGACGGCGGCCTCGACGGCAGGGTCGCGCGCGGCGAGCTCGAGGGCCTGGCGCTGCAGGGAGGAGAAGGCGGCGACGTCGGAGGCCAGGTCGGCGGCGGCGTAGGCCGCGGCGCCCGCGGCGGCGCCCGTGAGGGCGGTTCGGAGCATGGTTGTTTGGTCGTTTGGTCGTTTGGTTTTCGGTTCGTGGCGCGAGAGAGAGAGAGACAGAGCGCGCGCTCCTCCTCGCTCGCCGTCGGCGGCGGCGGCGGGTCGCAGGGGGGGGGGATGCTTCCTCTTTGGTGTTCGGTCGTTTGCTGCCCAGGCTGATGGCGACGGGTTCTGTCGCCGTGCAACCGCGTCGCCAGTGGCTGGCGATCGAGCGCGTGCGTGCCTGTGCGCGGGCGGGGGAATGAACAGAGGAAGAAGGAGGGGAGGATGCGTCGTCGTGGTCGATTCTCTTTCCGTCGTGCCCCTTTTGTTGGCGTGCGATTGGTTCGGGCCACTGTGAAAGTGCGATCGTGGAGAGTTTGACGAGGATGAGACGGTCCGGGCTCACGTGCGAGGAAGGGGCGCTCAAGAAAAAAGCTTCCGCGCTCTCGTCAATGGGCGACGCGCGGCGACGACCGCCTTCATCGATCAATTGGTCGATCCAGCGGCTCTTAAACGACGGCGGCGCGCACACACCCAGCCGGCCACCTCAATCTCACTCCATTCCAACAACCAATCAAGCGTGCGGGCGAGCCCTCGTTTCCTCGTCCAAGGGGGCGCGTGGGCGTCCCCGATTTTTGTTCCGACACCACTGCGAAAGAGAGAGACTATGCGCAGCAGCGCCTCCGCTCCTGACGCCTAAGAACGCCACTGGACGAACAACAACGATGGCCCTGCGACGCCTCGGCGGCCAGGCGCTGCGCCACGCGGCCGCGGCGGTGGTCGCGCCAAAGGCGTCGGCGCCGCCAGCGCGACGTGCGGCTGTCGCGTGGGCGGCAGCGTGGCGCGCGCCGTCCGCCTCTTCCTCCTCCTCGTCCTCCCTGTCGCTCCCTCGCCCCCTCGCGCTTGCCCCCTCCTTCTTTCTCCAAACTTCGCGGCGCGCCTCCACCGTCACCACGGCCATCGCCGCCGCCTCGGCCGCCGCCGCCGTCGCGAAAAAAGTCGCCGCCGCGACGGCGGCTGCGACAAAGACGGCCGTCGCCGCGCGGGCGGCGACCACGGGCCCTGCGGCCGCGGCCGTCTTTGCGCGGACGCTCCTCGCGCGCGCGGGCGGCGCCCTGTTCGAGGGCGGCGGGGGAAACCAGGGGGCGGCGCTGGCCGCGGGCGCGGCCGCCGTCTCGGCGGCCGTCGCGCGAGGCGGCGGCGGCGGGGCGGCCGCCGCCTCGGCTGCCGGACCCGCCGCCTCTCTCGCCCGCGCCCGGCGCGAGGCCCTGCTGCGCCACGCCGCCGCCGTCGACCGCGCCTTCCGCCTGTCGCGCGGCCGCCTGCCCGGCACGCCCTTCCGCATCTGGCGGGGCCTGCCGTTCGCGCGCGTGGCGGCGCGCGCCGCCCACGGCACCGCCCTTGTGGCGCTGGCCGTCGGCCACGGCTGCCCGCCGCTGCTGACCGGGCGGCTGGTCGCAAGCCTGGCCGCAGAGAGCTGCCTGCGGGCGGTGCCGCTGGCGGGCGGGCCCCTGGCCTACCTTGTCTTTGAAAGGGGGGGCATGCTCGGCAACGTGGGCCTGCTCGAGCGCTGGGCGGCGGGCGAGGAGGCGCGGGAGCTGCGGGCGGCCGGCAAGGCGGCGGCCGGCGGCCCGGCGCGTTGGCTGCTGGGCGCGCTCGCGCCGCCCTGGCGCCGGCGGGGGGACGTCGGCCTTGCCGCGGCGCGCCGGCGAAAGGGGTGGGGCGTCCTGGGCACGGCGCGCCGGGCCGCGATGCTGTCGGGCGCGGCCGCGGTGCTGGCGCTCCTGCCCGCGGGGGTGGCGGCGACGGCCGTTTTGACGGGCGCGCGGTGGGTCCTCGCGGCATTCTTCGACAGCGGGTTTGGCTAAAGATGGGCGGGGCGCGCGCGGGGGGGTCCTCGCGGCGATCATAGGGAAAGCGGGTTTGGATAGAGGAGCGAGCGAGGGGAGTTTTCACGGCAAGCAATTGCAGGAGAGGGTTCCAAGTTTTGGACATTTGCTAGAAAGGAATAGACGCGCCCGTTTTCCGAGAATAAGGGAAAATGGCGGTCAGTTGAAGATCGCCTTGCACAGATACAGGATGAGCACGACGATCCCGGCCAGCACCGCGCACACGACCGCGCACGGCAGCACGACCACGCAGCAGAACGCGCCGCACAGCACGGCCGTGTCGGCGGCCGTCGCCCTCCGCGGGTTGACCAGGTGCGCCTTGAGCAGCACGAGGTTCTTGCTGTTGGACTTGTGCGCAAAGTCGAAGATGTCGCCGACAAAGGGCACGAACCCGACCTGCACTTTGGGGATGAGATTATAGCGGGCGGGAGAAGGGAGCGTTCGGGGGGGGGG
>Ga0209390_10003366_pt1 | contig 26064 bp, 22 predicted proteins | sample BON01_FD_187212 | JGI IMG/M metagenome (GOLD analysis project Ga0209390, IMG submission 187212) | Freshwater microbial communities from Lake Bonney liftoff mats and glacier meltwater in Antarctica - BON-01 (SPAdes) (version 2) | ecosystem: Environmental > Aquatic > Freshwater > Ice > Glacier... | reverse complement strand
AGACGACGGGAATGCGGAAGCGGGAGTTGGCCATGCCCCGTTCTGCCGGGACGGGCGGGAAATGTCCAGCGATTTCGCTCTAGAGCCTGACACTCAAAAGATTGGTGGTTTGCAAAAATCCGCCGTGCCTCCCGGCCAAGAGGCTAAAACTCTTCTCGACGTGGACGCGGAAGAACCTTTCTGCTGGTGGGCTTCACTCGAAAAGATCACGGAGTCGGATTTCAACCTCTCGGCGGCAGCCTTCAAACCAGCGCAAGCCGGCAACGCAACGAATGAAGATCCGAACGACCTTCTCGACGAACTTCTCAAGGTTGAGAAATCCATTGTCAGCGGCCTCGAATCGCTCCGCACATCGCTCAAACTCTAAATCAGCCGCTCGTAACCGGAATGCCTGCCAATAAAGAACCAGATCATGCGGCCATCGGCCAATGTCCCCAGTACCCGGTAATCGTTGTCCACACGCGCAGACCAGTAATTCCCAACCTTCTTGAAATGGAGGGACGGGTGCCTGGGATCGGTCGACCACAACCGGAAACGCTTCCGCGCCTGATCCCGTACCTCCTTAGGCAACCCCGCGTAGAGCTTACGAAAGCCCGGGGTCAGCGAGGAAAGCATCGAGTTCTATGGTTTTTCCTTCGGTGTGATCCTTCAGCGCCTCAGCAGCCATCGCATCAAATTTCCCGGCCAGGATATCCTCCTCAAAACGGGCGTCCACTGCCGCAGCAGATGCCTCTTCGACCGCCCGCGCCAAAATCTGCAATTCCTTCTCAGGCAGCTTTTGCGCTTCCCGTATGATTTCCGCAACTTCCATTCCAGCCAGCTTATCCCCATTCCGAAATACTTCAAGTTTGAAACTTGCCTTCACAACCATCTCCGAATCCATCCTACGGACGAGAACCATCGACCCACGCAAGTGGCAAGGCGATTTCACCTACGTCGATATCTCGTCCATTGATCGCGAGACGAAGCGTATCGTTGAGCCGAAAACTCTACCTACTAATGCAGCTCCCAGCCGCGCCCGCAAGGAACTCAAAAAAGGTGACATCTTAGTTTCGACCGTGAGACCGAATTTGAATGCTGTGGCACTCGTCGAGCAGGAATTTCCAAAAATGATAGCCTCCACCGGATTCGCCGTCCTACGAGCCGATCCTTTAAAAACTCTATCAAAGTATCTTTTTTATCGGTGCCTGACTGAATCATTTATCCAAGATATGGTAAGCCAAGCCCAGGGTGCTGGCTACCCGGCTGTTAGCGATGCGATCATCGGCGGACACCAACTCCCTCTACCGACCCTCTACCGACCCTCTCCGAGCAACACCGCATCGTCGAGATCCTCGACCAAGCCGACACCCTCCGGCAGCAACGCCGCCAAGCCGACGCCCTTTCCCAAAAAATCCTTCCGGCCCTTTTCCACAAGATGTTTGGGGATCCAGTGTCGAACACTCGTAATTGGCAGATGGAGTCACTAGCCACCCTCGGCAGGGTAGTTACCGGATCAACGCCGCCTTCAAAACAAGAAGGCATGTTTGATGGCCCAATCCCTTTCGTTACCCCAGCGGATTTGAAAGAAACTTGGATTGAGCACGCACGAAGCGTCACCGATGAAGGAGCATCCAAGTCTCGAACTGTGAGGGAAGGTTCGGTCCTTGTTTGTTGCATTGGAGCTACAATAGGAAAAATGGGAAAGGCGTCCAAGTTGTCCGCATTCAATCAGCAAATCAATGCGGTCGAATGGTACGATGAGACTTTCGACGCCTACGGCATCGGAGCTCTCCGACAGATCAAACAACTCATCATCTCAAGCGGCTCATCGACAACTCTGCCGATCATCAATAAATCCACTTTCCAAGCATTGGAGATTCCCTCTCCACCCAAAGAACTCCGCATGGAGTTCGCTGAACGAGTGAACGAAATCGAAAGAATCACACGCAATCAGTCAATCTCCGCACCCACTCTCGAAACCCTTTTCCAAACTCTTCTCCACCGCGCCTTCGACGGCAGCCTCGCCGCCAAGTGGCGCGAGTCTCACGCCGCCGAACTGCTCCAGGAAATGGAGCTCCAAGCGAAAGGAACCGCGATTTAGAAATCGCGACAAGCCCAGCCAGAAAGCCCAGCCCTCTACCCCCGGAAAATCAACCAATGCCGTCGAGATTTCCAAATCGCGGTTCCTTTCTCGTCATGATCCCCACCTCCATCTCCATCGCGAACTTCAAATCCTTCGGCAGCAAGCCCGCAGAGTTCCCCCTACGCCCCATCACCCTAATCTTCGGCCCCAACAGCTCCGGGAAGTCCTCCCTGCTCCAGTCCCTCATGTATCTGGACGACGTCATGGAAAATGGCGATCCCGATGTCATTTTCCCAAGGGCAGGAAAAGGCAAGGTCGATCTAGGCGGCTTCCGCCAGACGCTCCACCGCAAGGGAGGAGTCGGCCACATCGTTATGGGTCTCACCTACAAGCCGGACATCCTGCCAGAAGCCCAACGCAAGCTCTGGGCGATCAAAGAAAGTATCACCATGAGCCTCACGCTCGGCCCTCTCTGGCATGGTGGGCCGCTAGCCGCGAAAACCCTTTCCCTAGAACTCGATGGCGCGGAACTCCTCCGCGCCAGCCGCAACGACGACGGCCCTTTCAAAATCCAAATCCTCGATTTCTCCCACCCGGCGTTGCACCCGATGATCGAAAGCATGGGTGTAGCATGGTCTGTCGGAAGTCCGTTTTATGAGGATGAGGAGGCCACCGATAACATTGAAGCAGGCTTCTCGGATCTTGAAGCTTACGCTGACGACCTCGATGAGGCCACGATGGAGGATTTCATCGAGTATCACAATTTCCTCATCACCAAAGGAGCCTTCGAGCTGGAGGCAGATGACATGTTGGGTAGGACAATCACCCTTAAAACCCTGCCAAACCTCGAAGAACTTCCCGAAGATTCCACCTTCCAACGATTGGCGAGCTTCACAGATACCTGGGCGGAGAATCTCAGCGAGTTCCACGAAAACACCCTTCCCAAGGCATTCGAGGCATTATTCCGCGCTTTCCGTGGCTACACCCGCTCCGCTCTTTCATCCATCAATCACGTCCCGCCACTCCGTGACCTTCCCCCACGGGTATTTGATCTCAACCAGCACCCGGATCCACTCTGGCGCAAGATCGCCAACGAACCAGCACTCAGAAAACGGATCAACGATTGGCTCGGAGCGAAATTCATGAAGACCCGCTACGAGCTGAACGTGCGGGAATACGTCCCTGCCGACGAAGTGAAGGGTAGGGTTCCCACCGCTCTGGACGATTCCATGATGCGCCTTTTCCAAAAAGAAGGCTTCGGCACCGAGATGGACAACATCATGAACGCGATGTGGCAGTCCTTCGAGAAACTGGACAAATACAAGTACGTCGAAGCTCATCCCGAGCTCCACGAGAAGCTGATCCAGGAGTTTATTGCCAACTCGGAGGATGCCGCCGGGGAGGATCGAAATACCGAATACGAAAGATCCTACCTACTCCTCAAACCAAGGGAAAAACGAGAGCGGGCAAAGCTGGCGGTAGAGGATTACTACTCTGACGACGGGAATGATTTTCCCGAAGAAATCTGGGAGCACTACCAGGAAAACAACCCGGACCTCCGCACTTTTCTTTCCGAGAATTGGGACTCCCAAAAGGAAGCCAAGGAATTCAACGACCGCATCGTCCCTGATGGCATGGAGAACCGAAAGGAGATCAGCCTCTCGGAGCTGCCCGCCAACATCAAAGTATCACTCCAAGACGTAGGAGTCGGAATCAGCCAAGTTCTCCCCGTCCTCATGACTGCATTCGGCGAGCAGGAATCCATCGTGGCAGTCGAGCAACCCGAGATCCACATCCACCCCGCTCTACAGGCGGAGCTGGCAGATGTCTTCATCGAGTCTGCGCTCGGAGAGAACAAGAATACCTTCCTGCTGGAGACACACAGCGAGCATTTGATATTACGGCTGCTCAAACGTGTCAGGGAATCGACGGAGGGAGACTTCTCGGAGTGGACTGAAGCTCTCAAAGCCGCCTGCCCAGATGGTATCCGTCCCGAGGATATTGCCGTTATTTACGTGCAGCCGGGAGACGAAGGCGCGCAAATCATCGAACTACCCATAACCCCGGATGGCGACTTCTCCCGCCCTTGGCCTTCCGGATTTTTCACCGAACGAGCCAAAGAACTCTACTGATTATGATCGCTGAATGTGCAGTGGAACCGGAAGTCATGGCGGAGTGGAGACACTTCCAAAGTCTCCACGGGGGACTTTGGAATAGGTCAGGGACGGCTCCTTTGCCAGTTCCCATCGAAATGGAGGAGAGAGGTTCTACAGGCAGTCACACGCCTAGAAAGCGAAGGGAAAAACTCACCAATCCAAACCCAGAAGATTATTGAACAGTTCCAACATGGGTCGCTAAGGCGTGGACTTGTTGCTTCGAAGCGTGACTATTCCTCGGATGGATCTTGGATCGATACGGCTCGCGACCAGGCTGAACCGTTCGACGTGATCATCCATGCCGGATCACCTTCGTCGGAGCGTGAACTTCGGGCTGGCGAATTTTTGCGAACCGAATCGCCGTTTTCCCGAACCCGCCAGTGCGAGGTTCAAAGGATAGCCGCAAACCTTATCGATGTTGGCTGGGCAGGTTTCCGCAGAGCCAAGGAAATTTATCTGATTGATCTATATTTCAGTCCATCCGTCGCAAAATTTGGGGAAGTCCTCGGCTCATTCCTCACCCGCCTTGAGCGCGATGGCTCAGTGCCAAAGAGACTAGAGGTTCATACCAACCTTCCCAATGAATACCGCCCAGAGACCCAAAAACGAAATTGGGAGCGATGGGCCGAAAGCCACCTTCCAAGCGGATGGAAACTCAAAGTGGTTTACTGGCACACACTCGAAACCGGAGGCAGGATGCACGCCCGCTACATCCTGACTGACATCGGAGGCCTCGACTACAACTGGGAAACAGATGAAGACCCTCAGGAATACACTCAGGTTACCTTACTGGACGATTCCTTTTGGGAGAGGCTTTACCAACGTTTCGCCGGTGTGGAGGGCAACCCTCCGCCACAGTTAGTTCAATTTCCGGAGCGTTCATTTGCAATCGAAGGCTAACATCATTAGCCGAAACCAACCTGTCGTTCTCCCCCATCCGTTTCCAAGCGGAGCTAGATCAGTATCCGCCACAAACGCGAGAGCCTGATGGAGCCGGCCGAGCCAGAACCTAACGTTTGGCGGGTTCTTTTCTTCCGGACAGGGCGGAACTCGAAGCCGATCTTTTCGCACAGGCGATTGTAACGAGACCGGATGAACACTCCTCACATTTGCCGCCGATCTCCTCACATTTGGACAGCGTGCCGTTACATTTGGAGGCAGGAAACAAGGAATGGGAGGCTCTCAATGACATCGCAGGGAAAGTCCGGAATTCAGGTAAAATCGACAAAGATACGATGAAATCCACTATCCTCGAACTGTGCTCGAATCACTTCCTGACTTCCGAACAAGTAGGCTTGCTCTTGGGTCGGGACTCGAACGGTCTCAGGGCACGCTTTCTCACACCGATGCAGCAACAAGGGCTCTTAGAACACCGCTTCCCAGCATCGCCTAATCATAAGGAGAAGGCCTACCGGACGAAGGCCTAAACCCATTAAAACGTCCCAATCACCAAAATGCGTTATTTGCACATTTTGGTGCACATGAGATATTTTGAGAACTAACTAAGAATCCTATGTAATCCATTTAATATATGGAAAATGGCGGAGGGGGTGGGATTGCCTCCGTCTCTGCGGGATGCGCTTTGCGGTTGAAATAAAAGTTCGCTACAAGCGAAACCCGGGCACTCGAACCCGGTGCTTCGCAGGGGTTCTCATCCCAACCCAAGAAACGCCAACTCCCCAACCCGGAAATACCGGGCTGGGGAGTTGGCGGAGGGGGTGGGATTCGAACCCACGGAACCCTTACGGGCTCTCCAGTTTTCAAGACTGGCGCAATCGACCACTCTACCACCCCTCCGTTAGGATCGTTCCGTGTGGACGTGGGTTGGGTATCGCCCAACGCAGAGCGGATTTCAAGCAAAATGGAACGCGGACTTTAGTCCGCAGGAAACCATGGCTTAGGTGCGGACTAAAGTCCGCGTTCCGTCCTGCTACCACTCGGTCCCCAAGCCCTCGCGCTGGGCGAGTTCGAGGAGTTCGGGACGCATCGGCCATTCGTCGCAGCGTTCGCTGACAGCGTGGCGATTGCTGGCGCCTTTGAGTTTCATGCAGCCGGTATTGTCGCCGATCTGGCGGATGGCTTCGATTTCCTCTGGAGTGAACCGGACGTCGGGCATTTTCCCAAACTCGCGGATCTTGTCCTCAATGAGGCGGGCGCCCTCTCCAGCTTCCTGAATGAAGGTGGGGACGACGCATTCGACCGGGCTCTGGCTGAGATTCCAGATACAGGCGAACTCAATGAGGCTGAGATTGTATTTCTCCGCGATGGGCCGCATGCGATTGGCCTTTTCCATGCCGTGGCCGACCCAACCTTCCGGGCGGTAGGTGCGGTGGTCGCCGGGCTTGAAAACATGATCGGGGCCGCCGAGATCGTCGTGGAAAACTCCGCCGTAATCGACGACGCGGGTGAGCACTTTGATGCCTTTTTTTTCACAGGCGGGAAGCAGGAGATTCGATGGCCATGGCTCCAGCGGATTGAGAATCAGCATGGTCCAATCGATGATGTCTCCGAATTTCTCGAAGAAAGCAAGCAGGTCGAGAGTGAAGCCGTTGGCCGGGCCGGGAGCCATGCCTAGCTGCTTGGTGAGGCCGGTTTCCTTGGAGCGTGCCATGGCTTTCCAGACGGCCTCGGAGGTGTAGCCGTGGTCGTCAGGATTATGGAGCATGAGCAGATCAAAATGATCGGTGCCGCAGCGTTCGAGAGAGGCTTTGGTGGCGCGCTGGACGAATTCGTCGTAGCCATCGGGGCCGCGCAGCTCGGGATCGGTGAAGCGCGGGTAGCCTTGGGAGCCCTTGCGTTCGCCATCGTAAAAGTCGTGACCTATCATTCCGACCAGCGAGTAGCTGGAGCGATCGATGCCAGCGAGTGCCTTGCCGAGTAGGGAGTCGGCCTTGCCGTTTCCGTAAACGTCCGAAGTAACGAAGGTGCGGATGCCGGATTCGTAGGCGGTTTTGATGCAGCCGAGGAAGCGTTCTTCCGAGAGGGTTTCGCCGAAGTGCATGAAGCGGCCGCCGCTCCAGGTTCCGTATGCTGTGTTGGTGAGTTGCATGGTGATGTTACGTGTGGGTTACGAGGGACTTTCCACTCGGGCAAGCGGTTTCCGCAAGGAGGAATCGGAGATAAGCAGATCAGGCGCGCAAAAGCGCAATAAGCGCGGCTTTACATGGACTTAAGAAGCGCGAGCTGATTGCGCGCGCGGTCCAGATTGTGGTCGGGATAGCTCGTCCGGAAATATTTGTCGCCGATCAGGTGGTCGGTCAGGAAACGGGTGGCGAGCTCCAAGGCGATGACTTTTGGAGCGACTGGAAGCAGTGCTTTTTCCTCCGGGGTCAGGAAATCACCTGCCTTGGAGAGATAACCTTCGGTGAGCGCCTTGCGCAGTTCTTCGTCGATGAAAACCTTTTCCAAGTCCTTTTCATCCTCGGCCGCGCTGGACGCGGCGGAGCGAACGAGATCGCCGAAGTCGAACAACGCAAGTCCCGGCATGACGGTATCCAAATCAATCACGATCGGGGTCAGCTTCGGATCGGTTGGGAACAAAATATTGGAAATTTTAGTGTCGTTGTGAGTGATACGTAGCGGCAACCTGGAATCCGTCAGCACGGTGGTGAGTTCTTTGTTCGATAAAATAAAGTCCACATCACCGCGAGATTCTGCAAGCCGACCGATCGGATCCTTTTCAACCGCGTCGAGAAGCTTCGCAAAGTAGCTGGGCGTGTGGTGGAAGTTCGGGATCGTCTCGTGCAAGGACGCCGGATCGAGGTCCGCGAGGCGCGCCTGAAAGTGCCCGAAGGCAGCGGCGGCGCGGTAAGCCAGTTCGGGCGAAGTAATTTTTTCAAATGTATCGGTGTTTTCGTGGAACGGATAGCAACGCCAGATCGTGTTGTCGGGAAGCGTCAGCCAGCTGCGGCCTTCGTGGATGGGAATCAGACAGAGCTGCTCGGTGCCAGGATCCGCCGCGCCGATGTGCCCTGTAACATGGAAAATGTTCTCCATGACCTTTTCCGGCTGCGGGAACACCGTCGAGTTAATCGATTGCAGAATGTATCGCGTTTCAGTCTGTCCACTCCGGCAAGTCGCCGCGTAGGTGGTGTTAATCAGTCCGGTGGTGATCTCCTCGTGGGAGACGACCGGGCCGGGAAGAATGAAGCGGGCTGCGATTTCTGGAAGGGTCATTCGAAGGTTCGGAAATAGTGGCTTGTGAGCGGTGTCTGGGGAGGTTAGGCAAATCCAGCAGTGAAGCGAAAACTTTTTACACGGCGACGTATCTTGAGGCTCGGGGTCTACGGATCGGGTGCCGCTGTGCTTGGCTACACCGCGCTTGTCGAGCCTTTCTGGCTGGAACTGGTGGAGCGGAAACTCCCGATTTCAAAACTCCCACCCGGACTCAAAGCAAAGACCCTCGTCCAGATCAGCGACATCCATGTAGGCGGAAGGGTCTCTGAAAAATACCTCATCGAAAGCCTCGACCGCGTCTCAGAACTCCAGCCGGATATCGTGGTCTACACCGGAGATTTTATCTCTCTCGACGAGAAAACCGAAGCGCAGATGGCAAAGGTTTTCCCGCATCTCCCGCAAGGCAAAATAGGAACCGCCGCGATCCTCGGAAATCACGACTACGGCGTCAACTGGGCGCAAGAACAATGGGCTCTTAAGATCATCGATGCCTTGGCCGACCTGAGAATTCCCGTCCTGAGAAACGAAACCCTCAATCTCGCCGGCCTCCAGATCCTCGGCCTTGACGACTCATGGGCAGATAAAATCGATCTCGTGAAGGGGCTCGCCTCGCTCGATCCCGACCGGCCAGCCCTAGTGCTGAGCCATAACCCAGACACGGTCGACCAAGGCGATTGGAGCGATTACCAAGGCTGGATTCTCTCCGGCCACACGCACGGTGGCCAGTGCAAGCCTCCGTTCCTGCCACCTCCGCTTCTACCCGTGATCAACAAACGCTACACCGCAGGGCACTTCCCTCTTTCCGGCGGGCGAGACCTTTATATCAACCGTGCCCTCGGCTTCCTGCATCAGGTCCGTTTCAACGTCCGCCCCGAAGTTACGATCTTCGAGCTCTGTTAGGACTTCTGAACCTCCGCGAAAACCAAGGTGCCTCCTGCCGTCTGCAGAGTCGTCACAACCACCACATCCACGGATTCACCGATCCGCCCCGAAGCCTGATTGACCACTATCATCGTGCCGTCCGGCATATAGCCGACAGCCTGGTGCTCTTCTTTCCCGGGCCTGACAAGCGCCACCCGCAGCCTCTCGCCAACAGCGATTGAAGGTCTCAGGGCGAGATCGAGCTCGTTCAGATTCAGGACCGATACTCCCTGCAGCTTCGCTATCTTGGTGAGGCTCTCGTCGAGCGTCAGCAGCCTCGCTCCGAAAAACCTGCTGGTCTCGATCAGCCGCGCGTAGGCGCTTTGCGCTTCAGGAGACAACCTTGCCTCATGAATCGAAATCTGGATTTCGGGCGCATTTTGCATTCTCTCAAGATTGTCCAATCCCCGCTGAGCGCGCTGCCTAAGTCCGCCCTCCCCTTCGTTCGCAATGGTCTGGATCTCTTCGAGCACATAATTCGCGACGATCAATCGACCACTGATGAAACCCGACGCGATCAGGCCGAGAATCCTGCCATCCATCACCGTCTCCGCATCGAGCACAATCGGCTGGCCGGAATTGCTATCCTGCCGGAACCGAACGTAAGGGATAATAAACGCGAAATCCTCGCGGTTGCCGCGCAGCGCTAGAACCGCACCGAGGAACCCGAGGCTCGCAAAAAGTGTCACATCGATAGCAAGACGCAGCGAGTTGACCAGAGTTTCGCCGTCTTCTGTGTTTTCAACATAGTCGCGGAGAGCAAGCTCCAGGAGGCTCGAGATATCCACCCGGGTCAGTAGCCAAGCGCAGAAAAGGCCGACGCCGAGACCGAAGGTAGCTGTCGAAAACCCCCGCAATGTGAAGCCCTCGATCAATCGCTCGATTCCAATAAACGAAATCCCTATCGCCAGACCGATGAGAATGCCGGTCGTAATCGAGAACTCAATTGGCGTGCCCTTGGTGCTCAGAGCGATCGCCACTCCCGCACTTTGGCAAACTAACAGGTAAACGAGGCGCGCGATGTTGACGGATGGATTGCTCATACGGGTTTGCGCATCGTCGTGAATGCCAAGTTCGCCTTCAAGCTGAATCCGTGCGGACCTTTGCCGCCACCATCACAATGAGCGGAAGCGCAAAGTCTCACTCCTGCTCGTCGGCAGTCGCTTTTATATCGCTGAGTGCAGCGATAAAATCACCGAGAACCTCTGCTGGAACCATGATCGTATCACGATTGCCACCCACATCTTCCGTGATCTTCACCACCATCCCTCTGGCGTTCTGTTTCAGATCGAGAAAAAAGGTTTTTCTGTCCGACAAAATCTTCTCCGTATGCAATAAATCACTTTCCACTCGTCTATCTTGGTTGTTATTCGCTCTAAGCATTGGGATGCATCTATAATTGTCAAACCATTTCCTGATTCCTCCGATGCGCGACCTCCTTCCAGAAAACCGCCCCGCCCTGGTCCTCGCGCCAATGCAGGACGTGACCGACCTGCCCTTCATGCGGGTGCTCGCCAGACGTAGCCTGCCGGACTGGTTCGTAACAGAATACTTCCGCGTCCATCCGGACTCGCGCCTCAACACTTACATCCTCCGCTCGCTTTCGGAAAACCACACAGGCCGCCCCGTCTTCGCGCAGATGATAGGCCGCGACATCCCCGAAATGGTCCGCACCGCCCGCGAGCTCGCGGAGTTCCCTATCGCAGGTATCGATCTTAATCTCGGCTGCCCCGCACCTGTCGTTTACCGGAAAAACGCAGGCGGTGGATTGCTGCGTTTCCCTAATCAGGTCAATGAAATCCTCGGCGCACTTCGCGATGCGATCCCCGGTCGTTTCACTGTGAAAACCCGCCTCGGCTTCCAAAGCACCGACGAATTCCACACCCTCCTGGAAGTCTTCCGCAAACACGCCATCGACGCCCTGACCATCCACGGCCGCACCGTCGCCGACCGCTACCAGACCCCGGTCAGGCCAGATGAGGTGAAACTCGCCGTCGAAACCATGCCCTGCCCTGTGATCGCGAACGGAAACATCGTCGATACCCAAACCGCCACGGCCTACCACAGCAAAACCTCCGCCGCCGGCCTCATGATAGGCCGCGGCGCGATCCGCAACCCCTGGCTGTTCGACCAGATCAAAGCCACCTTCAACAGCACCCCACCCCTCCGCCCCACGCATCGTGACCTGCTCGAATACATCCAAGAACTTTCCGCAGAACTCGCCCGCGAACACCCCGCATACGACCCCGCGCTCCACATCCAGCGGATGAAAAAAACCCTGATCTACATCTGCGACGGCATCGCCCCCGAATTCGAACACGCCATCCGCCGCATGAAAACCGCAGAGGAATTCGACCAACTCAGCCGCGAATACCTCGATCATCCCGCTCCCCTCCCTGCCCTACCATCCAAGGAATCCCGCATGTTCTGCGGATTTCACGAGCTGCTTAACCCCTCAAAAGAATCGACCGCTACTGCAATGTGACGAAAGTTTTTCAGGAATTGTAACACAACCACACTCACCATTTTTGTATTTACTTGGTCGTGGCACCTGAAATGCTGTCATTTAAAGTAATTTTTCCTCTTTCCGAATGCTACCCATGGACAATCTTCCATTCAAGCTTGCCCCCAAAAAGCCCCACTCTTCTGCCTTCAGCCTAGTTGAGCTGCTCGTCGTGATTGCTATTATTTCGGTGATGCTTGCAGTCGCAGCTAGTGTAATGTCGCCTAGTGATGGTCGTGGAACATCGATAGCGCGCGATATCGTGGTCGCTCATTTGCACCAAGCCCGTAGCAACGCAATTTCTACTGGAACACCCACTGCAGTGGTGATCGCTCCAGCCAATTCAGCTCTCAGGGAAAGGAGCGGACGAATTCTCGGACTGGTGGAAGTTTCCAAAACAGATAACAGCACGAAACTGCTCTCTCGCTGGGAGGAGCTACCCAAAAAACAGCTATTCATACCCCAAGCTCTCGTTAGCTTGAGCAGACCAACCATCTTGGAAGATCCAGAAAGGCTGATTGTTGAATATCGTCTGGGCCAAGGCCAATCGCAGCAAATATCAATGCCATACGTGCTTTTTGGAAGTGAAGGTACTGTGATCTATCCGGTCGGGAAAAAAATCGAAATCGCAGTCGGTCCTGGAATCCTCAGGCCTAATGGCCAGTTCCAGCTCATCGGTAAAAACCGTGGGAAGGAGACTGTCGAAATCGTCCAGGTAAGCCCATTAAGCGGCAAAGTGAGAATCATAAGCCCCTCTCAGAAATAATGAATTCGAGAATTTGCAAGATGCCTTACGGCATGACTCTCATGGAGACTGTCATCTCTTTGGCAATCATAGGGGTCATTATTCCTATCATTTTATCGGCCACGGCTGGCTCTCTTAAGTCAAATAGACAATCCGAGGCAGACACGAGGGCCTCAATCCTAGCCGCAGAATTTAGGGACGATCTGCGCTTGGGATGGAAGGGGGAGGGCCGATATTTCGACAAACCTCTGGCCTATCCAGCTTTCGGAGGCGATGGCGCTATCGAAGCCTATTGCTTCCGCGCGGATGGAAGCTTCCATGGGCGAATCACTGATATCCAGTATCAAAACGGCCTACGTAATGTCGCTTATATTGTCCGTGTGAAAGGTGAGGACTATGCAACCGAAGGTCCGAAGCCCTGGGCAGTCAGCCGCGTAACGATTACTGTAGAAACACCTGCCATTGCACCAAAACACAGGCGAGAATCAGAGGAGTTCGTTACCCTTGCAACCCATCCTAATTCCTAACATGGGCAAAAAAGGTTTCACCCTCTTGGAACTTCTGGTCTCAATGGCAGTGGCCTCAGGACTCATGTTGCTTTTGCTGACCTTGATGAGCAGCAGTTCAGATACATACAACAAAGCGGCGCGAACTATTGCACAACGAGTGGACGGTCGCAGTGGCATCCACCTACTAAAGAGGGATATTGCCGGGCAGCTCGGTGGACGGGAAATACTCTACGAACAGGGAACTTTGGGACAGGCTTGGCCTTGCGATGAGTTCGGTTTCTTCACCGTCAAAACTGCCGCTAGCCAAGGAGATCCAAACGCGCTCGGGGACGTTTGCTTCGTGCGATACTATGTGGCCGAAAATGATGTCTTTTCCGATGGATATTCACGGAAGCTCTATCGCCAATTCCTCATTAGCAGTAACGCGAAGGACGTAATCCAAACAGGTATTTCCACTGGTGCGCCCGCAGTCGATCCAACTGTGGATGAGGTCATAGCAGTCAACGTTGTTCAATTTTCCGTCTCCCTTTGGACCCGCCCGGATAGCTCTTCCGCGTGGGTGGAGTGGACCACGGCCAGTCCCACCGCCCCATTGCGCGCCGATATTTCACTGATCATCGCAGATTCAAAAATAGCGAGGCGGCTTACTACTAGTGAAGATTGGGACTCCCCCGCGAAACTCGGCACACCTGCTTTCCCTAAAGGAGAAGCATTATTGAGCGACTACTCAACTAGGGTTTCACTAAAATGAAAATAGTTCACCTTCATTTAAAGTCCACCAAACCAAAAGGGCGCTTCGGATTCATCCTTCCTCTGGCGATTATCGCCGTAGCTGGAATCATGATACTAGTAATCAGCCTGCTATCTCTCGTAAGCTTGGAACGCAAAACCGCCCGCGCCTACTCAAATGTAACCCGTGCGGAGTTTGCGATGGCTGCAGGGGAGGAATACGCCATTGGACAGATTACGGAATTCTTCAACCGCCCGGAGGTGACCGGTGCTGCGTTTACAACCTGGGCCTACCATCCAGGTGGAGAAACTGCCCCAGGATCCCTTCTTGCTCTCACCACCGGAAGGCCAGAGTTCGATAACGGGACCACTGCGGGCAGCCCCTTCCTCGCACCTGATAACACCGAGTGGTTGGGCACCAATGGTGGAGATCCGGACGCTCTTTTGACAGATTTCGAGAACAACAGCGATAACGGTGAAGGCAGCGAAGATGTGTTCGATTTCAATGCCGATGGCGCCCTTGGGGCAATGAACGGCGTATGCCTTGCTCGTTGGCAGGATTTTGGGACCGATTCCCGAGGCCGAAAAATGCGTTTCGCCGTTTGGGTCGATGACGAAACTTCCCGCCTCGATGTCACGCAGATCGGAACCCAAGTTCGGGAGGACGGAATTAACCCTGCCGAAATTCCTTTCTTCGAAATAGGAAAACTGGAACCAGAGGATGCGGAAAATCAGAAAATCTGGCTCACCGGAGATACGGCCAGGGTATTTTTAGGTGACACAAAATTCCCCACAGAGCTGTCAGGTGGTGCCACCTCGTTCAGCCGGGGCTATGACGTCCTCGCCTTCACCCCTAGCTATGCCGAAGCGGGCGATACTCAAAAAAATGGCTACCAGCTGCCCCTTAGAGGTCACCTTAAACGGAACTTGAACTGGAGCGGCCACCTGAATTCTGGCACCGTGGACGAACGCGTTGAACGCTTGACCGAGTGGATGGCCAATGGAGCGGAAGGCTTTTTCAACAAACGTAACCTGAACTACTGGCCAAGTGGTAGCAGCACATTAGAACCCGATTACCAGACTCCCTCCCCGGCCAATCCCTTCGGCTCTGATTTACGCAAAGAGCAATTTCGCACCATTTCCGCCTCGCTGATCGACTACCTTGATCCGGACACCGTTCCCACCCAGCCAGCTTCGCTTGCCGCCCTGAACTTTGGAAACCCGGATCCCGGCGCCGCTCCCGTTTTGCTCATAAGGGATGTGCCCAGGCCGGGTTTCTTTGGCGCTGACCGCACGATACGTATCAATGAAGTCCAGATCATCTGGAATTCCCAGGGAGCTCCAGACGACTTCAAAGCAAACCCCACGGTCAGTCGAACCGACCTTTCAGGCGGCCGATATCAATACGAAATCCCGGTAACCTACCGATTTGAACTCTGGAACATGGACGAAAATGAGATTCCCGCTGAAAACTACGAGATCCGTACCACTTATATTCAGCAAATTCTGGGATCCACCTTCGGCTCGATTGGGGCACAGCCGATCCCTCAGGAAACAGAACTGGTCCTCCCGTTGAACTCCGGCAACCCCATCGCCTTCGCACCGAATGAGATCAAGGTCTTCGATATCACAATCACATACGTGCGTGAAAGTAACCTCGACCGTGGCACGACATGGAGCGCTTTCAAAGAAAGCAATGGCAACAAACAGCCAGATGGCCACCAACGCCAAGCCCACGTTTTGCTAATTGCAGGAACTGGCGAATGGCTCCACGCTACCAATTATTTGCAAATGAGCGAAGCTCCCGCAGACGGTGTTGTATCAGTCGGCCTCGGCAATAAAGGCACTACAAAAGGAAATCAACTGAACGATCCGCGGATGACGCCATTGAGGATGTACGATAAAGATAGCGGCCTTCACTATCACGAAGCAGATCGTGATTGGTCTGGCAACAAACCCGGTAAAATGGGCCTCGTTAATAACAATATTAACGGCTTCGACTACCAAGACTTCAATTTCTGGTTGGACAGGCCTTACCTGCAATCGATAAACAACCCCCTGCAAGGCATAACCCGTGTCGAAAATCGGCCAATGCGTTCACCGGCCGAGCTGGGTCGTATTTTCGATCCCTCATGGACCCATCCAGCCGGCCGGGGCACCGGAAAGCTACCCTTCAGTAAAGGAGTTTTATCTCCATTCAGAGGAGGTGGCTCACTGGCAATCGGCCAACGCTCCAAAGCCACCATGAGCGGCACGACAGAGGCCGATCACCTGGATGCCAAACCATGGAATATTATGGATATTTTTACCATTGAAGGGGATGGAAGCAGCATGACCAATGACGAGTTTGGCAGCCTGGAATGGCGGGGGCGGGTCAATCTGAATAGTCAAAAGAGCCTCGTTCTCACGACCGGGACCAAGAGCAATCATGAGCTGATCATGGAACTTCCCAGCCTCCGGCTGGGCGCAGCAAACCGCCCTGAGCAGTTTAAATTCAAAGCCGTCGCTGACGAGTTAAAAAGCCGCCTCACGGCGGGAGGGGAGCGGCCCGATGGTAGCATGATCACCACTTGGAAGGATGCGCTTCCATTGTATTCTCCCGGTCAACTCAGCGAGCTGGAGAGTTGGAACAAAACCGCTGCCTACGATCCTTCGGAAAACAAATTAAATAACGATCTCGGACTTCTGAACCGCTCTGATCCTTCGCGTGAAGAGGCAATGATGCGAACGGCAAATTTTGTAATAACCCGCAGCCATTGTTACCGCATTGTAACGGCTGGCGAAGTCCTTGAGGCCAGTGGGAAGGTTCTCGGCCGCCGGATGCAGGAAAAAATCATATTCTTCAACTGCACCTGGGACCCAACCACCGGGGAACTGCAATCCGTTAAACCTGAAACACTTTATGTACGATCATTGTAAAAAAGTCTTCCTCTCACTTCTGCTGGTTCACTTGATCGCCATGCCCTCTCTACCGGCGGCCTCTCTCAGATGGGTCCACTTGGGCACGATTGACGCCGGATTGGTAAGTTTGGCGATCAATGGAAAAATAGCCTATCTAAAAATGCCCCCTGGAAAAGCCACCCCTTGGGGTAATATCTCAGCAGGTATTCATAAATTCCAGATCGCGTCAGAGAAAAATCCCGGATCCGCATTCGAGTTGGAAATCACTGAAAAGCAAAAGATCACCATAGTGAGTGTTTCCGATAAAAACGGCGATCTCCAAAGCCGCACCTTTGGCGTGGATACTCCCCAAGGAGAAGTTTTTGTCCTCAACATGCTGCCCGGTGCCATGATGAGTTTGCCGGAAACCAACCAGAAGGTCATTTTTGGAAAAGGCTTTTGGCTACCTGATGATAAGACAAAGACCACCGTTTCATTAGTCGATAGTGAAGGGTTTAACGGAGAAGTGGATTTTTCTCGCTTGGGCGATTCACCAAAGGGGCCCTTTCTTGCTATTGTTTGCAGCGACGATGCAGGTAAGCTCAATCTCTCAATTCTTCGAAACCGCGATTCGCTCTTCGAAATGAGTGACGAATCCATCGAGATCCCCGATGAATTGTTAGCGGGTATTAGAATCATTTCCAAAGGCAGGGAGTTAGCGGCGGGCAGTTTCGATCCCTCATCCACCAATTGGGAGGAAGTCGAGAGTCAAATATTTTGGCTCAATCTGACGGTTGAGCCCGATCCATGCAGATTGGAAATCAGAGGCTTCCCTGCCATGCGACGCATGCCTTCAGGGCGCGGCTCGGGTTTTGTAAAATGGCCTTCGGGAAATTGGGATACAGATGTTGTGGTTGAGCGCACCAATGAGAAACTTGCCGACAGCAAATTCTCGCTTGCCCCCAAGGCTAGTATGGGACTGATCAGCTCCGGTGGCGGGAAATATCCTCACCGTTTGCTCACTCTGGAAGGGCGTTCACGTGAAAAAAGCGGATCGGACGCAAAGTCGCAAATTCGGTTCGTAAATGCCCTCCCCGATGGAGTCTTGAGGTCCATCGTTCAATACGATCCAAAGCCAGTGACAATCACATTGGAGCCAGGAGAAATCGGCGACATACTTCCACTGGAAAAAGGCGGCTTTCCCGGAGCAACGCTCGATTTTACTTTGGGCGCTGCGCAGAACAAAATTATCGGTAGGATTCCCCTTATGCCCTCCCTCCCGTCAGGAGATTGGGTTGTAGTCATACACCTCGATCAGGAATCATTTGCCACACCCGTCCTCACCTGGGTGGAAATGGACAAAGGCACCATCACATTTCCCGCCACTCCTGGAGCTGACGAGTAAGGTGCTCCTCGGCCTCACCGCTGGAACTCCACGAGAGCACGGATCGAACCACGTGATGACAGTTCCAGCTCAACACCAGAAGAGCGCCCCATTCCCCTCCACCTTTTCCAAAATCCCCTCACCCAGCTCCCTCTCGAACCCCTCCGCTATCATGCAAAGATTCCCCGGGTGATTTACCTCTTCCCCCAGCGGAAATTTCACAAACCCCTCCGGCGGAATCATCTCCGGCGCATCCGTCTCTAACAGAATCCTGTCGCGCGGGAGTTTCCTGAAAACCTCCAGCACCTTGCGCTTCCGTTCGTGCAGGAAATATCCGGAAAAGGAGAACCACGCGCCCTTTTTCAGCAACCGCTCCGCGATCTCGATCGAACCGCCAAAGGAATGCATCAGAAATTTCTCCGGCCATGCTTTCGATTCATCCATCGTCTCGAAAAGTTCCTCCCACGCTTTGAGGCAATGCACAGTCATCACCCGCCCCATCTCAGCCGCAATCCCGACCTGCGCGGCGAATACTTTTTGCTGCACCTCCATCCCCGGCGAATCCACCCAGCCATCCACGCCCACCTCGCCCACTGTCGCCCGCGCATCCTCACTCAGTATTTCCCTTAAACGCACCTCCCAGCCCTCCTCCGCCGTGTCCGCAAACCAAGGATGAATCCCATACGCAGGCCTTACGAAATCAGGAAACTCCCGCGCAAGATTCGCTACCGCTCCCCAGTCACTCTCCCGCGTCGCGTTCACCACGCAGCCGCAAATCCCAGAATCCCGCATCTCCCCCACGAGATCCACAACCCCCCGCCCGAAGCGCCCACTCTGCAAATGATTATGTGAATCAAAAAGTTTCATACGGCTATACGTGTCACTTTCGCTCAAATTTTGAGAGTTGAGAGTTGAAAATTTGAGAGTTTCCGACACTTGCGTCCCAGCCGCTCTCAGTGTATCCCCACATCCCTTAGCCCTCAACGGGCATAGCCCAATTTCTCATGATCAAGTGGATTCTCCAAAAAATCGTCGGCAGTAAAAACATCCGCGAACTTCGCCGCATCGCGCCGTCTGTCACCCGCATCAACGAAATCGAAGAAGCTCTCCAGCGCGAGCCCGACGAAAAACTGCGCGAAATGACCACCAAGTGGCAGAAGCATCTCGGTCGCTACCATGATCTCGATGTCCCCGCGAAACCCGCCATCGCAAGGATGGATGAGGAAGAACTCAACAAAACCGCCGCCGCCCTCGAAGAGCGCCTCAAAGCCCTCCGCGACGAATTCCCAGCCCTTCCCTCCAGCATCAAACCCACCCCCGACGCCATCGAGGAAGCGAAACTTGCCTTCCACGAAATCGAACCACAGTTCCAAAGCGCCCGCGCCAAATACCTCGAAGAAATCCTCCCCGATGCCTACGCAGTTGTGAAAAACGGTGCCCGCCGTATGTGCGGTCAGGAAATCGTAGTTAGCGAGCAAACCATGGACTGGCAGATGGTCCACTTCGACGTCCAGCTCGTCGGCGGCATCGCCCTGCACCGTGGTATGATCGCGGAAATGCAGACCGGTGAGGGCAAAACCCTCGTCGCCACCCTCCCCGTCTACCTCAACGCCCTCACCGGACTTGGCGTACACGTCATCACAGTCAATGACTACCTCGCAAAACGAGACTCCGATTGGATGGGCTCCCTCTTCCGCTACCTCGGCCTCAGCGTCGGCTGTATCCAGAACCAGATGGCACCGTGGGACCGCCGCGAGCAATACGCCTACGATATCACCTACGGCACCAACGCCGAATTCGGCTTCGACTACCTCCGCGACAACGGCATGGCCTCCTCGAAAGAAGACCAAGTCCAGCACGGTCACTACTTCGCCATCATCGATGAGGTCGACTCCATCCTCATCGATGAAGCCCGGACACCCCTCATCATTTCCGGCCCCACCGCCCAAGACTCCCACCAGTTCAATAAATACAAGCCACTCATCGATACACTTGTCAAAAAACAGACCGCCCTCTGCAACGACCTCGCCGCCGAGGCCAAGAAACTCGCCGAAGCCGGAGACATGGACAGTGCCGGCCTCTTGCTTTTCAAAATCAAACTCGGCCAACCCCGCAACCGCATGCTCATGCGCTTCATGGAAGAGCCAGAAAACCGCCGCCTGTTAGAGAAAACCGAACTCTCCTTCTACCAGGACGCGCAGAAAAAAGAACTCTTCAACCTCAAGGAAGAACTTTTCTTCACCATCGATGAAAAGGCCAACGACGCAGACCTCATGGAAATGGGCCGCGAATACCTTTCCCCCGAAGAGCCCGAGTCCTTCACCCTCCCCGATCTCGGCTCTGTCTTCGCCGATATCGACCTAAACCCCGAACTCTCCCCGGAGGAAAAAATCGCCACCAAGGAAAAGGCCCAGCAGAGCATGGACACCCAGGCGGAGAAAATCCACAACATCACCCAGCTCCTCAAAGCCTACTGCGTTTACGAAAAAGACGTCCAATACGTCGTCAAAAACGACAAAGTCATCATCGTCGATGACAACACCGGCCGCGAAATGCCCGGCCGCCGCTGGTCGGACGGCCTCCACCAAGCCGTCGAAGCCAAAGAAGGCGTCGCCATCGAAAAGGAAACCCAAACCTTCGCCACCATCACCATCCAGAACTACTTCCGCCTCTACGAGAAACTCGCCGGCATGACCGGAACCGCAGAAACCGAAGCCGCCGAGTTCCATGACATCTATCGTCTCGACGTCCTTCCGATGCCGAACAACCGCCCCAACCAACGCATCGACGAAAACGACCAAGTCTTCAAAACCCGCCGCGAAAAATTCAACGCAGTCATCGAGAAAATCAAAGAAGCCCACGAAAAAGGCCAGCCAGTCCTCTGCGGAACCGCATCCGTCGAAGCCTCGCAAACCCTCGCCCGAATGCTCCAACGCGCGAAAATCCCGCACTCCGTACTCAACGCGAAATTTCACGAACAGGAAGCGGAAATCATTTCCCAAGCCGGCCAACCTGGCTCCGTCACCGTCTCCACCAACATGGCTGGCCGCGGAACCGACATCAAACTCGGCAAAGGCGTCCCCGAAGTCGGCGGCCTCTTCGTCATCGGCACAGAGCGCTACGAATCACGCCGCGTCGACCGCCAGCTCCGCGGTCGTTGCGCACGCCAAGGCGATCCCGGCCGATCCCAGTTTTTCATCTCCTTCGAAGATGACCTCATGCGGAACTTCGCCGCCGCCGGACGCATGACCTCCATGATGGAACGCTTCGGCATGAAAGACGGCGAAGCCCTCGAACACTCCTGGCTCAACCGATCCGTCGAAACCGCCCAGAAACGCGTCGAACAGCGCAACTACACCTGGCGCAAACGCGTCCTCGATTTCGATGACGTCATGAACAAACAACGCGAAGTCGTTTACGGCTACCGCAACGAAGTCCTCTCCACCGAATCGCCACGCGCCCTAGTCAACGAAATCATCGAGGAAACCCTCCCCGCCAAAGTCAGCGAATACCTCGAACAACGTGACTACGAAGCTCCCGACTACGCCGAACTCCTCGGCTGGGTCAACGCCAACCTCCCCATCAGCATCACCATCGAGGATCTCGACATCACCAAAACCCCAGCGCAGATTTCCGAATACCTCGTCAAAAAAGTCAAAGAAACCTACGAGATCAAAGTCGGCAACCTCCCCTACGAAGTGCTCGACCAGGAAGAACGCCGCATGGTCCTCGTCGCCATCGACAAACTCTGGCAAGGCCACCTCTACAACATGGACGCCCTTCGCGAAGGCGTCAGCCTCCGCGCCCAAGGCCAGAAGGACCCACTCGTCGAATACAAGAACGAAGCCTACAACATCTTCGTCACCCTGATGGACTCCATCAAAGAAGAAGCCCTCACCAACCTCTTCCGCTCCGCCGGCAACCTCGAGGACTTCCTCAAACAGCTCCACAGCCAGCCACAACAGCTCCAGAGCGACGAGCGCCTCTCCCGCGACAACATGTCCTCCAGCGGCAGCCTCGAAAACATGGACCCATCACAGGTCGGCGCATCCGGCCGCGGCGGGCTCAAGCTCAACCTCCCCAAACGCAAACCCAGCTTCTCCATCGAGACCACCGGCCGTAACGCTCCCTGCCCATGCGGCTCCGGCAAAAAGTATAAACAGTGCTGCGGAAAACCTGAGTAAACCGGTTTTTCAGCACAGACGGAGCAGGAGGCAGGAGCAGGAAGCAAGGAGCAGGAAGCAAGGAGCAGGAAGCAAGGAGCAGGCGGCAGGAAGAGGCGTCTCGCCGAAGCGCCTGCAAAACCCCAGTATCCGAACCGCGCAGGAAGCGCAGTGCGACCTTCGACCTTCGACCTTCGACATTCGACATTCGACATTCGACATTCAGACCTTCAGACCTTCAGACCCCTGCCTTCTGCCTCCTGCCTCCTGCCCCCTGACTCATCACGGCCTAGCCCTAGCGGAGAAGCATCCTCCCGCCGCCGCTCTTTAGAAATATTTCACCGACAGGCGAACGACCGGGAAATTTCACAGATGAACCCGGCAAGAGAGAGTGAAGTCGGGGTTTTTCGGTTCCGATGAGGATTTTTCCTCGGAGGCAACCATTCTCCTGTCGGTTTTGTGAGTCTACATCTGTGAAAATCTGTGAAATCTGTGGTTCAATCATCTTCGTATTCCCCAGTGAAGGAGCCCCCAAACAAATACCGCTTTTTGTATCGTGACCTATTCGTTCAGAGCTGATCTACTAACACCAACTCATGAATCCTCCGCCTAGGTTTTCGGGACACGCTCCTGATTCGACCAAGGGCGGTAGCGTCCATGCACGGCCGCCCCTCTGAAGCCCTGCCGGAAATCAACAGCAGTGCAAGGAGTAACCACCTCCGACCTCCGACCTAGCTTGAAGTCTGGAGTCTGGAGTCTGGAGTCTGGAGTTTAAGCCTTCACCCCTAATCGCGTGGGGCGCAGCCCTTTACACGACCAGCGCATCCAGCGGACTGTTCACCCCAAGCCCGTTCGCCCCCATCGAGACATGCAGGTAAATCTCCGTCGTCGTGATGTCCTCGTGCCCCAGTAGCTCTTGGATCGTCCGCAGATCCGTCCCGTTCTCCAGCAGATGCGTAGCAAAAGAGTGCCGCAGCGCATGGCTCGTCACCCGCTTCAAGATCCCGGCCCGTCCGGCAGCGCGCGCGATCGCCTCATTGTACACCTTCGCCTGCTGATGATGCCGGCGGGGAATCCCACACTCGGGATCGACCGAAACCTGCCGCGCCGGAAACAGCCAGAACCACATGAAACTTTCCCCCGCACGCCGGAACTTCCGCGCTAGCGCTGGCGGGAGATACACCCCGGCCAGCCCAGTCTCCCGATCCCCCTTCCACACCTCCCGCGCCCGCTCGATCTGCTCCGCCACCTCCTTGTGCAGGCTTTTGGGAAGCACCGTCATGCGATCCTTATCGCCCTTCCCACCCCGCACCGTCACCGTCCCGCGTTGCAGATCAATATCCTTGATCCGCAGCCGCATCAGTTCGGAAAGGCGCAGCCCCGCCCCATATTGCAGCCGCGCCGCCAATCCATAGCGCCCCCCGGAATTCTGCGGCTTGTCCAGTTGCTCAAAGACCTGCTGCGTCTCGTTTTGCGAAAGCACAACAGGCACCCGTTGCTCCGTTTTCCTCAGCTTTATCTGGAACACCGGATCCTCCACCCCGCACACATGCTTGAAGAAAAACGCCACCGCATTGAGCGCCTGCTTTTGGGTTGAATACGCGCAGTCCTCGTCTTCCACCACTGAGGTCAGGAAGCGCGTCGCCGTCCCAACCTCCATCGCCTTGCGCCCGTCCCCGGCAAATGCCGCATAGCGCGCCGCCCATGCCGCGTAACACTGCTTCGTTCTCAGCGCCAAACCGCGCCGCGCGCAGGCCGAATTCACTGCCGCCCTCACCCGTTCCGGCAGGCTCCGGTGATCCGCCCCTTCAACCGTACAGGCGGTCAGCCAGTCCATATACCAACGGACGGCATTCTCCCATTGGTCAAGTTGCCACGGTTCGCGTGTCACGCCCTCCCGCAGCACCTCTGAGCGCCAGAATGCCTTCGCCGCATCCCGCCCCGCTTCCATTTCATGCCGCAGCCGGAAATTCTCAAACCACTCAAGCACCAGCAGAAACCCCGACCTTTCCCCATCCGTCAGCCCACGGAACTCCGAAAGATCCCTTCTCCAGCACCAACGTGTTCTTGTGGCAGTCATAATGGCCAAAAAAAGCGTATCCGAACGCGGATGGCAATCAAAAAGTGTTCTTTTGAACGCTTTTATTGGATGTGCCCCACAAAAGACATTGGAGACCGTGGAATTCCCCCAGTCCATTCGTGCATCCCAAGCACCCCGGAATATGCAAAGTAGGATAGCCGTCCCGGATGTCTCGACCTGTGGGCGTCCCGCCTGCCGTCGGCCTATGAGCGATCGGAAGTTTCAGATCCCACCCCATATCGGTCATATCAGCGATGGAACGTTTCCTCCCGGAATCCATCACCGAAACGCCTGATATGCACCCTCGTCACAAAAAAATTCTTGCAAACCCAAGGGTTTTCCAGCCAAGCTCCCAAAATAGGACATGACGGATATTACCTCCAGAGAGCCTACGAATAAATCTGTTCGCTAAAGAAATTAAGAATCAATGTTCGGAGCAATAGTTGGTGACATCGCAGGTTCGACGTATGAGCGTTGCAATTTCAAATTTGAATGCTGTCCGATATTTGCACACGGATCTCAGTTCACCGATGACACTGTATTAACGTTAGCGACTGCTGACCACTTCATATTTGGCACCTCCTATGAGGAAGTTTATCGTCAGTTTGGACGCAATTATCCTCATGCTGGATATGGAGCGAGCTTTCGACACTGGATGCTTTCCGAAGATCCCAAGCCCTATAACAGCTGGGGCAATGGATCGGCGATGCGAGCAAGCCCGATTGGCTGGGTTGCCACCGATTTGGACTGGGCACTAGATGAAGCTAAGCGTAGCGCCGAAGTGACTCACAATCACCCCAACGGAATCAAGGGCGCTCAAGCGGTTGCTTCTGCGGTTTTTCTAGCTCGCAGGGGAGAGTCCAAAGATTTTATCCGAGAATACATTGCCGAACGTTTTTCATACGACTTGGATCGCACTGTAGAGGAGATTCGTCCTGGATACCTTTTTGAAGTCAACAGTGAATGGTCTGTTCCAGAGGCAATCATCGCTTTCCTAGATTCGAGCGATTTTGAGTCAGCGATCAGGAAGGCGATTTCCATTGGTGGTGATAGTGACACGATAGCCTGTATCTCAGGTGCCATAGCGCACGCATTCTACGGCAGTATTCCACAGTGGATGACAGACTATTGCTTCAACCTGCTAGATGTCGCGCAACGATCACTGATCACAGACTTCTGGGAACGATACCCAAACAAGAAAGCGAACAAGGCGGAGATGGCGACGCCGAGGAAGCCGTCTGATTAAAATTAGCTTCCCACCGGCGCGCCATTCCTCTAACGTTAGGCAAGAAATGAAGACTAACCAGCAAATCGCATCGCTAGATGAGAACACCGTTCAATCTCGATCATTTCTCGGTGCTGTTTCGCGAATTCCGAAGCAGGAACTTTTTCAATTCGCGATATTCCTGATCGTCCAGAGCCTTCAGTGGTCTGCACTGCTGATGATGTGCAATACACAAGGTAAGTTCGGAACAGCGAACTTTATCACTACAATGATGCTATCCGCTTCCGTCGGAATATCCCTTGAGAAGTTGAACACGATCCACAAGTTTTCCTTCTTCTTGTCCACACTCGCGATGTGCATCTATTTCCTTACTTACGGATGGTAACCAACGAAGAAAGCCTAACAAGATGCTGCGTTGAAAGGTCAATCCTAAATCGCGCTTTTTTTGAGTTGGTTATTTGTTTTGATACGGGCGATTTTCATGCTCCGGCGAAGCCGCGTTTATCGGGGTTGTAGGGTTGTCCGGAT
>Ga0209390_10003365_pt1 | contig 26070 bp, 19 predicted proteins | sample BON01_FD_187212 | JGI IMG/M metagenome (GOLD analysis project Ga0209390, IMG submission 187212) | Freshwater microbial communities from Lake Bonney liftoff mats and glacier meltwater in Antarctica - BON-01 (SPAdes) (version 2) | ecosystem: Environmental > Aquatic > Freshwater > Ice > Glacier... | reverse complement strand
GAAGGGCTGGGGTTTCCGATTCTGCGCTGCGTCTGTTTGATTTCAATGATTACCGGGATGCTGATGGATCTCGGCTACGCGGCGTACAGCGGCAAAGGGACTGGTGAAACGGCAATCCTGCGTCAATTGAGTTCTACGCTTCGAGCAGGCGATATTGTTGTTGCCGATTCGTATCACTGCACGTATTGGTTCATTGCCTTTTGCATGAATGGATTGGGTTCAAAGACTTCAGCCGACATATCTGGAGGCGAATGGGTCGCCTTCGGTTTCAATCCTTGTTGTGATGGATTGGGTTCAAAGACAAGTCAAACCGAATGCGGCCGCGAGAACTGCAGCAATGTTTCAATCCTTGTTGTGATGGATTGGGTTCAAAGACAAGGGCCGTGCGATGACCGCGCTGAAATCGATACGAAGTTTCAATCCTTGTTGTGATGGATTGGGTTCAAAGACTCGGCTTAAAGCTTCCGCTATTGAGTTCCTGTTCCCAGTTTCAATCCTTGTTGTGATGGATTGGGTTCAAAGACCCGGCCAGCGCATTGACGGCCGGCGAAGCGATAACGGGTTTCAATCCTTGTTGTGATGGATTGGGTTCAAAGACGTGTTCATGCGGTACTACGCGAATGTGATCGTCAGCAGGTTTCCATCCTTGTTGTGATGGATTGGGTTCAAAGACTAATGGGTGCGAAATTCTGGCAACTCGGATCTCCTGGGGTTTCAATCCTTGTTGTGATGGATTGGGTTCAAAGACTCGGTTGCGACGCGTTGCAATGGTGAGTCTCGAAGAGGTTTCAATCCTTGTTGTGATGGATTGGGTTCAAAGACCTCTGGCCTCTGGCTTCGTGTCGCGGCGCTTCGTGTGAAGTTTCAATCCTTGTTGTGATGGATTGGGTTCAAAGACTTGCTCCAAATGGATTGTCTTGCACTACGTCATTGAAGTTTCAATCCTTGTTGTGATGGATTGGGTTCAAAGACCATCGCCCTGCCATGCCAGCACAGCACAGCGAAGCATGTTTCAATCCTTGTTGTGATGGATTGGGTTCAAAGACCCGCACACAACGTTCGTCGCCCTGTCCGATATGCCAGGTTTCAATCCTTGTTGTGATGGATTGGGTTCAAAGACCTAGTAGCATTAACGTTTTACCGAGTCCACAATCTGGTTTCAATCCTTGTTGTGATGGATTGGGTTCAAAGACCATAGCAGCCAGCACCTCGGCATCCGGCCTGCCCAGGTTTCAATCCTTGTTGTGATGGATTGGGTTCAAAGACGCGCTCAAGCCGGACGCCAAGACGTCCGCACGCGGCGTTTCAATCCTTGTTGTGATGGATTGGGTTCAAAGACGCCCCAGTCAATAACGCGAACGATTCGCACATCGCGAGTTTCAATCCTTGTTATGATGGATTGGGTTCAAAGACCTTTGTATTCTCGTGCAATGCGTGGGCGGTCTCAGTTGTTTCAATCCTTGTTGTGATGGATTGGGTTCAAAGACCCAGATGACTCGCCACGGTTTGGTTAAGGAGTGTGGGTTTCAATCCTTGTTGTGATGGATTGGGTTCAAAGACTACTCTTTCGCTCTTGGAAGGGATTGTCTACATCGAGTTTCAATCCTTGTTGTGATGGATTGGGTTCAAAGACGTCATTGCTGGCATTGCACTTGCGGTTGAGTGTAGTGTTTCAATCCTTGTTGTGATGGATTGGGTTCAAAGACTGCCGATCTCCTCACGACACTATTCAATCGGTTTATTGTTTCAATCCTTGTTGTGATGGATTGGGTTCAAAGACCTGGAGCATGGATAGTAGGAAAGCTATCGGCATACGTGTTTCAATCCTTGTTGTGATGGATTGGGTTCAAAGACATTTATCACGAATCCAGCAACCTACGGATGGAAAGAGTTTCAATCCTTGTTGTGATGGATTGGGTTCAAAGACCTGCTCAATTATCTTGCCGTCGCGGCCCAGTCGCACGAGTTTCAATCCTTGTTGTGATGGATTGGGTTCAAAGACCGGCTCGGAAGCTGTGCTCTGCCGACTCCAGTGGTGGTTTCAATCCTTGTTGTGATGGATTGGGTTCAAAGACATGGGCAGGGTCGATGCATGGGCAGGGTCGATGCATGGGGTTTCAATCCTTGTTGTGATGGATTGGGTTCAAAGACATCGTTGATAAGTGAATCGACGATACCGGGAATCTTGGTTTCAATCCTTGTTGTGATGGATTGGGTTCAAAGACCCTTCTTCCAAAGTTTTTTCAGCAGCGACCGCTCAGGTTTCAATCCTTGTTGTGATGGATTGGGTTCAAAGACTCCGAGAACGGAACAAACAATCGGCAAGCGCAACCGTGTTTCAATCCTTGTTGTGATGGATTGGGTTCAAAGACTGTGGTTTCGACTTCATCGAATTTTCCAGAAACAGGGTTTCAATCCTTGTTGTGATGGATTGGGTTCAAAGACGAATCACGAGCCCAGCCACGGCGATCAGATACTGTATGTTTCAATCCTTGTTGTGATGGATTGGGTTCAAAGACTAGGCAGCGGCTACGGAGATCGCAGCGACGCCGGCAAGTTTCAATCCTTGTTGTGATGGATTGGGTTCAAAGACGCGAACTGCTCCGCGCAATTCGGTTAACGGAATTCGGTTTCAATCCTTGTTGTGATGGATTGGGTTCAAAGACAAGAGATACGACAACTGGACTACAGCCACGCTGCAATGTTTCAATCCTTGTTGTGATGGATTGGGTTCAAAGACACAAATTGCGGCTGCATATCAGCCAGTCGGCACGTATGGTTTCAATCCTTGTTGTGATGGATTGGGTTCAAAGACAAGGCCAATCGACTCTCAGCATGATCTGCGGACATTGCGTTTCAATCCTTGTTGTGATGGATTGGGTTCAAAGACAATGGCACGCCGGGCACATCGCAGACTGATGGCGGTGTTTCAATCCTTGTTGTGATGGATTGGGTTCAAAGACCTGGCTTATTTCCTCATTTTGACGGTGCTTTTCACAAAGTTTCAATCCTTGTTGTGATGGATTGGGTTCAAAGACTACCGGCAGCTTCGCGAATCTGACGCTGGACGCGATGTTTCAATCCTTGTTGTGATGGATTGGGTTCAAAGACGAGGCAAGGCGTCGCGGAGGCAAGGCGTCGCGGAGGGTTTCAATCCTTGTTGTGATGGATTGGGTTCAAAGACACCGTGCCGCCTGAGTTGACGCAGGCTTCACCCAAAAGTTTCAATCCTTGTTGTGATGGATTGGGTTCAAAGACTTAGCGTTGAGTTCATCGCCAAGACAGTGGCTTCTGTGTTTCAATCCTTGTTGTGATGGATTGGGTTCAAAGACTCTCGTCTGATTGGAATATCAGCGGAGTTCTGTACTGGTTTCAATCCTTGTTGTGATGGATTGGGTTCAAAGACCTGCGCAGAACTATTCCGTCGCGGGCCGATCGAAAGGTTTCAATCCTTGTTGTGATGGATTGGGTTCAAAGACAGCCCGATCGTAGCATACTGCCTCGAAACGTCACCAAGTTTCAATCCTTGTTGTGATGGATTGGGTTCAAAGACCAGGGCCAGGCACGGCAAGGCAGGGCCGGGTATAGGGTTTCAATCCTTGTTGTGATGGATTGGGTTCAAAGACGTCGCGACTTGCGAGCGATCCGCGTTCAATAGCTTAGGTTTCAATCCTTGTTGTGATGGATTGGGTTCAAAGACCTCGCCAATCGCTTCCATCGTTTCGCCCTGGCATCTGTTTCAATCCTTGTTGTGATGGATTGGGTTCAAAGACTCCCTGCACTACTGGCCGACGCAATCACAGCGGTGATGTTTCAATCCTTGTTGTGATGGATTGGGTTCAAAGACTCCGAGTGTTCGAATGGGGCGAGGACGCAAAGCATAAGGTTTCAATCCTTGTTGTGATGGATTGGGTTCAAAGACCGGTACGATTCGCTGCGGAGCTTTTGCGTCCAGCGAGTTTCAATCCTTGTTGTGATGGATTGGGTTCAAAGACAGGCGAACGAACTGACGATCCGCGAAGAATGGCTCTTGTTTCAATCCTTGTTGTGATGGATTGGGTTCAAAGACAGGACATTCACCGAACGATCCTCAACCTGAGTGAGGTTTCAATCCTTGTTGTGATGGATTGGGTTCAAAGACTTGCAAACCGCGATCTGTGTGTTTTTCGTTGTCATCTGTTTCAATCCTTGTTGTGATGGATTGGGTTCAAAGACCTGATGGCCGATAGCGTTCAGCATCGCAAATAATATGTTTCAATCCTTGTTGTGATGGATTGGGTTCAAAGACCGTGGCCACATATAGGTTGCACTGCCAGTACCGTCAAGGTTTCAATCCTTGTTGTGATGGATTGGGTTCAAAGACGATTCTCATTGTGATTGATGATATGGAGACCATAAGGTTTCAATCCTTGTTGTGATGGATTGGGTTCAAAGACCAGCGTAACGGAAGGTGTCGACCTTCACGCGATCCGGTTTCAATCCTTGTTGTGATGGATTGGGTTCAAAGACTTTGACCGCGCTCAGGAGTTCTCGACGACTCCGGGCTAGTTTCAATCCTTGTTGTGATGGATTGGGTTCAAAGACAAGTCTATGCCTGTAAATCGTAATGGGATCAGGGTTTATGGTAAATTCACCAGGCGTCTTTTCTTTGTTTAAAACGCCGCTTCGGCTGCGGGATTTTGAAGATTGATCTGCAACGTACATGGATTTTTGTTTCGCAACGCCTTTCAGTGTAAGTGTTTGCGTCGTGGAGTTGTCTAAGTGCAAATACGTCGGTAACAGCAGTCGGCACAGTGGCTGGGCGGAGCTCGCCTCGGAAGATAGCCATTTTGAATCACATTCAGCATTTCCTTTAACACGTCTCCCACTTGCTGAAAGTCGGCCGGAGTGAATTCAATTGTGCGTACCGCATTGCTGCTGCGAGTATACACGACGAACCCTCTGCTAACAGCACATTGAAAATGCTCCTGAATGAGTAATGCATAAATCGCGGACTGGAATCGGAGCGTTCGATAAATGACACCGGGATCGCGGGCAAACTTGTAATCGAGCGGAGCGGCTGTTCCATCTTCGAAGAACAAAACCTCGTCGATACGACCTCGCAGGCAATAGCGTTCACTGACCAGACTCACGTCGATGCGCTTATCCACGGCATTCAGTCGCTTTCTGAGATAACTGCGATTGGTATTCTCGCGTGTCTCGTGCAGCGCACGGCCCATCTGAACCTTGGCGCGCCGTTCCTGAAACTCGGGCAGCATCTGGTATTTTTCGAACCAGGTGAAACGAGGGCAGTACAGATGTTCGAGTACATCGCTGACGGTCAACAGAATGCCCGAAAAGTCGAGGTCCATAATCGTTTTCACATAAGCAGAGTGTTCAATTCGTCCGTGACCAGTTTTTCGTCGAATGCCTGTCCCAGCAGACGCGCCTGATGGAAATCCGTTTTACACATTGGAAAGACAAAGATCCGATCAACGTTGGGATCAAGTTGCTGTTCCAGTTGCAACGTGAGTTGATCGACTTGATTACTGTTCAGGTCACCAAGAAAGACACTCTTTTGAACTCGGTACAACCCTGACCGAAGGCAGCACTTTGCGGCCTTCGTTCGCTGCTTGTCATCGCGAATGTCGTAGATCACCCAGGTGAGCATGCGGTTGAGTTTTCAGTTTTCAGTTTTCAGTTTTCAGTTTTCAGTTTTCAGTTTTCAGGGGTCGTCGTCGCGTCGTCCGTTGGGATGGGTTCAGAATTGGACTCGAAGTCGAAGACTTCGAGGTCGATTTCCGGCTCGGTGTCGATTCCTTTGAGAAGGCGGCCGGCCAGTCGCTGGCATTCGTAGGGAATGGTGTCGCGAATTTTCAGATTGCGTCGGCCGTAGCGGTGCCTGCGATCGAGGTAATCATTCAAATCCTGCAACAACAACGTGCGTCCTTCTTTATTCAGTCGAAAGCCATTGTCTTGTTGGTCGAAGAGTTCCGGATTGATTTTTCGAGCGGCGAACAGGTTGATACAGACGCGTTCCGCGTGGACTCGGAACAATTCCACCAGATCAAAGACCAGTGACAGTTTATTGTAGTTGTCGGTGTGCAGCAGACCGATGTACGGATCGAGACCTGAGATCATGCAGGCACGTTCGACCAGGTTGTACAATACACCGTAGGCGTAATTGAGCAGGCAGTTGAATTCATCTTTGGCAGGAGACCGACTGCGTCCTGTGAAACGAAATCTCTGGGGAAGAGCCAAGCTAAGTCCGCCGAAGAATTCTCGCCCCGCCACGCCTTCGAGCCCCATCAGAGTGCCTCGCAGCTCATCCAGTAACGTTCCTGTTGTCGCTTCGACAGAGATGACCATGCGATCGATCTTCAGCGCTGCCTGTTCGAGTTGTTCGGTGCGGTCGGGGCGCGTGCGTCCGAGATCTCGCAGGAGTGCGGCTTGATTATTGAGTTTTGTCTTCACCCATTCGCGAGCCAGCGTGACGCCTTCCTCGCGAAACGACGCTTCCAACTGTGCTCGACGCAGAGCGGCCGTTGACCCCGGACGGCCGTGCCAGAAGCGACCATACGGTTCGCCGACGCTGTCCAGCAGCACGATGTCGATGTGATGTTCGATGGCCAGGCGAATGACGTCCGTCGAAAGATGAACGCCCGTCGCCAGCAGGATGCTGTCCACTTTCTCCGGCGACAGCAACGCCTTGCGATCATTCGCCATGACCAGGAACATGCCATCCTGCTTCCGCAGACTGGTGCCAAATGTGTTCAGGATGAGCTGCATGGGTTTGGGCTCTTAGAAGATGAGGTTCCCTGGATCCGCGCAGGCGGCAGATGTGTGAAGCTCCGCACCATAAACTTCATCGTATTTCATAGCGCAGAGCGGCAGATCTTCGGCGGCGTCTCGGACTTTGAATTGCTGAAAGTACCAGAGCGGCACCTTGAGTTCGTACCTTCGCTGCGTCATGTGAGACGCGTTCCCGCACTGTTTGGCAAACTTGTCGGGGATTGCTGTCTGTTGGGCGTAATTTTCAAGGCGAGTCTTCAGCAGGGTGTGGGTTTCGTATGGTCGTGGTGAATCCAGGACTCCGGAAAGCTGATCCTGGATCCCTTTTGTTGCCCTCTGAATTCGCAGAAAAGAATCGTGGGTTGCAAGGTCTTTTCCCGCATACACAGATTCCACAAGGTCCAGAAGTTGCTGTTCAGTGAATTGGTTTCCTGAACCGGATTCGATCGCGTTCCAGGTTGCGTCCAGAACGCCGCTGGGCTCTCCGTAAATCTTGTCGCTGCCAGCTTCCGGCGAGAACACGACAACTCGTCCCGGTGTGCTTCGCCGAGGACGGTTGACTCGCCCGGCACGTTGAATCAATGCGTCAATCGGAGCGCATTCTGTGAGCAAAATGTCGTAATCGATGTCGAGCGAGACTTCGACCACTTGCGTTGCAATCAGTAACTGTGGTCTCCTGTCTTCAATTGCGGATTCCTTCTTTCGCCGATCATCGAACGTGAATTTGGAGTGATAGCAAATCGGGTTGAATTCCTGCAGATGTCTAGCAATTTCCTGGCATCGCTTTACGGTGTTCACGACGATCAGAATGCGCGAGGGCTTTTCTTCATGATTCGTTACTCGCGAGAGGTGTTCAAACTCTTCAGACACGGAATCTGGGCGACCTTCGTCCATTCCCAGCCAAGCTGTCAGTGCGATCCGTTTTGTTTCCCAGGTATTGCGGGAAGCCTGCAATAAAGATTGGTCTTCAATAGTTGTCAGCGTCTGGGGTGCCAGAGCGCTGGCGACGGCCCGCCGGAGATCCGAGGGCATTGTCGCGCTCATGACCATAAAACGTGTGCCCATACTGCTGAACTGTTTCAACAAAAGCATTAGCAGGCCAGCGGTGTGTGGGTCGTACGCGTGAAGCTCGTCGATCACGATTGCAGCGTTTGCTGCGGCAAGAGTTTTGATTGCCCAGCGGCCGGAATGCATCAGCGTCACCAGAAGTTGATCAACGGTGCCGACTGTGACAGGAGCAAACAAATGTGGATCGCGAAGTCCATACGCATCGGAACGACTATGGCTGTCACTGCCATCGTTTTCGGCTGAGGCATCTCCCATTCGAATCAAATCGGAAGTGGAATGCACCAAGCTGACTCGATGTCCGTGACACTCATCGAAGAACCCCGTCATTCTCCGGTGCAGACTATTCGCCGTGACCATCGTGGGCATTAGAAAGAACAGTTTCTTGACGGCTCCGGATTCAATTTGCCTCAGTCCCCAAAGCATGGCGGCTTCAGTTTTCCCGCTGCCGGTTGGAGCGACAGCAAGGACATGACCGTCGGTGTTTCCACATTGATCCTGGAAAGGCCGGAAGCCAGAGAATACTCCGCCTCGGGAGGCCACGCGATCGGTCACATACTGACGGATGTTTCTTTGAGGAACCTGGACGACGTCCTTCTTGGCGTCCAGAAAGTAGTGCGTGTCATTGTTTCCGCTGGCCATCCAGTCAGCAGTCATCAGCATGCCTTTCAACATTGTGAAGAGCGGCCGAAGCGTACCGATACCGGTTTGACTTCGAATGTGGGCCGTGTCATCGAACCGCTCATTCAGATAATCCCACGCGGCGGTTCTGTCTTTGAGTGTTGCGACTATTTTCTTCAGTGTCTCCTTGTCACGAATAGCGGGAGCTTTCCAGCCTTGCTCCTGAAACATTGCCGAACAAAAATTGACGGCGGCTGGCAGTGCATCACGCAGTTGGCACGACTCTGCCCAAACTATTTCGTTTGCATATTTCGCAGCATCTCTGAGGTAACCGTCTGCCAGGTACTTGTGATGGCCCGCGACAGCCATCGTTTCCAGAATTCCATGGCCCGGAAGCGAATTCTGATTTCCTGTGCCCAGCTGCATTGCGAGAGCACGAACCAGACACAATGGAATCACTTCGTGTCGGTAGTTCAGGGCCACCATCCGGCGATACTGCTCGTCGGTCGTGGCGCGGATCATTCGTTGGAAATTTTCGCTCAGCTTACCGACATCATGCAGGGCAACGCATAGCAGGCTGGATTGAAGAATAGCCAGCTTTGCGACACCCGTTTGTTCGGCGATTCGATCGATTAATGGGTCATGGATTACGATCAGGGATCTCCAGGCCAAATAGACCTGGATGACGTGATCGAAGTAGCTCTGTTCCTTCGTTCCCCTTTCGACGTCCGCTCGCTTTGCCAAAGCGGAAGTCAGAAGCGGATGATCGGATTTTAGAATTGATGTACCGGGATAATCCACGGCAGTTTCTCACAGCCAAAGGGACGTGAATGAAGGAATGAACTTTGTGTTTCCACTGCATAGCCAGTGATCCGATGTTCCTTTGGCACAGTCACTGCGTCAGCCACGAAGGTCACCAGTGCTCGGCCAGCCAAAAGCCGATTGCCTTTGTCATCAAACGAAAACGACGTTGGGATTCGTTCGACGACAGGAGCCCGGATCGTGTGTGCGAGTGGAACAGTCGCCAGATCGACAGCGGTCCGATACTCGGGAGTTAGCTCACCATACAGCAGAGCAGAATGAACAGTCTCAGATTCAACCGTTTCCTGATCGACAATTTGGGTGGCTGTGATACGCACCAGTGAATCACTTTGACCTGCGGTCAGCGGAAACGCAGGGCAATCAAATCCCTGTTGTATCCGTTGCAGTGTTTGCCGATCATCGGCAGCGAATAACAACACGAGTCGGACATCGACACAATGTTCTCGCAAGAGTATTGCACTGCCAACCTCGGCCTTCTCGCCTAGCTTCTGAATCTTCCACAAGTCCTTCATCAAGCCTGATGACCAGCCGCCGATACCAATTTGCACGGCATCTGCCTTAACGAAAGCAAATGCATCCGGAAGTTCCAGTCCCATCGCAGCGCCCAGCATACCCACGACGCTCGTATAGGGTGGCAATGGGTATGTGCGATGAAAGGTCATTGCCTCTGGCGGTCGCCAGCTCCCCACGGGCGCAATTGCTTCAACAATCAACTGCGGCATTGTTATGCTCCGTAAAAGATTTTGACCCAGTCATTCATTGTGCTGAACGCATTGCCTACAGTCAGTGTGCCATCGGGGACCGTCGTAAATGTCCCGGAACGGACGCCAAAGCAATGTTCCACAAGAATCGCCTTCGAATCGGCAACGACCTCAGCGATCGCAGTGGTGTCAATTCCGTCATCCTTTGGAATGACACTCTCAAGGAAGATCGGTGATTTGGCAGTTGTGACTGCCGCAGCCACAAACTTTGGACTCAGGTCCGCCAGGAAGCGTGACTGTCGCCCGCTGGACCACAAGTGCTGCAATGCTGTGAGGAGTGCCGACACACGGGCAAATTTGCTCGCCGCATCAATCGCCCACGCCTCCTTTGGCTTGTCTGAAGACACTCCTTCGCCGCGTCGATTCATGCCAACTGCGTCGAGTTCGATCAGAACGGAACCCCGATACAAACCTCCATGGATCTCTGTTTCGAAGATGTTTGGATTGCCACCGGATTCAACGCTCATATAGTTTGTGCCAAAGTCCAGGTCGCCCGCGTACGGATCGAGCCCGAGCAATGGGGAAACGCGCACCGGACTGGTTCGTTTGTGAGTTCCGCCTTTGGCTGCGTCCATGAAACCGAACAGGTCGTCGTCGATGTAGTCCGCCGGTTGGCAATTGGTGATCGCGGCACCTTTTTTTGCCTCGGCAACTTTGCCTTCTGACAACGTATGGCCCAGCACGCCCAATTGATCTCGGAGCGCGCGTCGCACGGCCTGTGCTGAAACGTAAGGATATTCACGACCGCCGCGAGTCAATTTCTTGATGCTGCTGACGTTGTCTGCTTCTTTGTCGCTGCCATTCAGCGATGCAAACGAGACTGGGGTCAGATAGGTGATGGACAGGCAGGTTGCGGATTTCATATCGGGCATAACAGGTACCTTTTTTAGCAAAGTAGATTGAAGCAGAATTTGAGATTACGTGGCTGCAGCGGAAGATGCCTTCTTTGACTTCTGGCGATACTCAAAGCGGCTTAACGCCGCGATGACACAAAACCCCTTGAACTGAGCAAACGTTTCGGGATTGAAGCGGTCTGCGTCGAGTGCATGGGCAGGGATTTCGACTTTGTATCGCATTTGAATTCGAATGATTTCTTCCTGAAAGTCCTCAAGCTTTCGAGCCCGTCGCAGCCGAAAGAAAACACCTTTGGATCTGCCAACAGACTCACCGCGTTCATTGCTTACGCCATCAGTAAAGCCAGCGACCGCATCCGCGATCTTTTCGCCCAGCCACTTGGCACTTTGGGCCATTTGTTCGAATTCAGTTTTTGTCATTCCGTGTACCTCACAGATTTCAGGTTCATAAAGAAGGGCAAAGTCACGAAGGATGGAAATCATCAATGGCTCGCCCGGTTTCCATTGACTGAACTTGTGGTAAGCATGCTGTTCCAATAACGACAACACTGACTGTTTGGTCAGAATGCGTTCGCAAACTTTGTTGCGCAGCAGTGTCTTGTTCTTCTTGGAAGAGAAGTCGATGAGTGTTGTCATCAAGTGTTTTGGGGAACATCGCTGACGTTGCGGGCCATTTTCTCGAGGTTCCACGCTTGTCATCAGGTCCAACAGCCGAGCGATGTACAACACGTCGGTAAACGTTTGAAAATCGCGGCCCATCCAAAGGTTGCCCATCTTTCTTGCGGCGACCACTGCGAAGTTGACGGGAGCCCCTCGGCAAAGTTTGTCGAAAACCTGCTGACAGGAAATGTGTTCAACGTCTGCTTCCTCCTCCTCGACTGGCCCAAGTGAGACGAGTTCGTCGTCGGTATCGTCGTCCAATACTGCTACAGGATCCTTTGGCCGATACCCCGAGAAATGTCGAAAGACAGCGTGAAGGAAAGCGAAGAGAATTTCCGAACGCTCTGCGAAGTAGCCGCCAAGTTGTAACTCAAAGTTCTTGAAGAAGTTGGCCTGAACCTGTCGCATACCAACCAGCTCTTCGGACACATCGACAATCCGCCGAAGGTCTGATGACTGTGGGAAGAACAAGTACATATCGTCGTTCTGCATGTAATAGAAAGTGATTGAGGGCGTAAACTTACCCACATAATCCATTTGCCAACCAACGCGAGGTTCGTCAGAGGTATTCGACGCGAACGATCGGCTACCACCGAACAATGGGAAGGCTGTCGCTTTTCCGACATCGAGGCCTCCTGCGTCGAGGCCGGTAAGAAAATCGCACGGCTGCTCCTTCAGTCCGACGCGAATCTTGATCTTCGGCTGCACCTTGTTTGGGCCGTCAATCAATAGGCCAGCCGGAGGTCCCGGTTTCAGGCCATACTCCGCGATCAACTGATCCAACTTACCTTGATGCGCGTCCATCCCTTCGGGAAGAACGCCAGGTTTCTCCTTCCCAGATTCATGATCTGTTCCCCACTTCTTCTGCGTTCCTGTTGGGCGCGATGCCTTGTCAAACAGCAAAAGTGCGGGACCAGCCGCTCGGCTCTTCGGAAAGACCTGAAACCGTTCTTCGTCAGTCACGAAATAGAAGTTGTATGCTTTACGGTCCGCTCTTTGTTTCTCGGAAGAAACGTTAAAATAGCAATCGGTCAGATCCTCATAAGCCAACTCCAGCAATTGTTGCAGTTGATCTTGTGAGCCGACCAATCTCAGATCCCCGTCCTCAGAGAACTCCACAGTCACTCCAGCGATTGCTGCCTGCAGTTGGTCTTTCAGCAGACTATCGACGAGATAGGATGTCTTGCCTGTGAGTACCCGAAACAGTCCTGCCGTTCCCGCATCGATCCACGGAATTCCCGTTCGCTGAAACTTGAGTTCGATATTTTTGCTCGCTGCACTCTTCGCTGCCTTTTTCATTTTCCTGCCTCCAATTGCTGCACGGTCCCAAATCCGCGTGACGTGCTCTTCCCAAGTCCCCACATCGGCGGTAGTTTGAAATTCACAGAGAATTCCCCCGTGAAACCCAACATGCGAACTCCCGGCTTGAGCGTCCGAAATCCGACTGGCACCAATTCGCAGTCCGCTTCCAGCCGTGCAGTGACCGACATTCCAATTCCCTTCGCAAAACTCAGGATATTGCCAATCACAATCCGCCGCAGCAGTTCAGACTTTTCAGATTGATGCATGCGTCGCCATTGCTCGTGATTTTCCTGATTCAATGGCAGGCATTCACTGACAAATCGATACCGGATGCTCTTTTCAACAGCTCCAACTTCAACACGAGACGGTGTCGTTGTTTGTCGATGCACATCGACGTCATTTTGCCCAAGCCGCAGCGTTTGAAAACGAGGCAACTCCTTCAGCAACATTGCTCCATTGCAAATCCCAATGGCGTTCAATCCTCCCGACGACGCCACATAACGAATCAACGGTTCGACATAATTCAGCTTTTGACCCAGATGATTGTGAAACTCCGGTCGTTGCATCACCTGAGCAATCGCCCCGCGCAGCCGCCGTGCGTCTTCGAGGTTGATGGCCTGAGAGACGTGGAAATTCACAATGCAGTGTTCAATCAGCGTGGTTGTGGCAACGTCGGAATTCATTGGAATTGTCCCTTCATATCGTTCAAGTTTTGTTCTCAAGAGACGAGGAAGTTGGAATGTCCTGCGCCAATATCTCACGAGCGGCTGCCGTAACAAGGCATTTCAACTCCTCGGGCTCCAGCACTCGGCAGTCCGCCCCCCAGTACAGCACCCAGCGGCGGATTTCGATGAGGCTGCTGACTTGCAGGTGCATGATCACGCTGCCATCCGGTTGTTCTTCCAGTGTCTGTGTGTGGTGCCAGACTTTTTCACGGATTCGGCCCGCCATTTCCACGCGGAACCGCAGTCGGACGTTCCAAGTCTGATTGCCTTCACCTCGAACGGCACGAAAGCTGTTGCCAAGGTAGGTGGTGATGTCGAAATTATCCGGTCGCTGAAATTTCTGGCCAGTCGGCTCCGTACGTCGGATACGCACGGTGGAAAACATTCGGACCTCGCGCCGAGTGTGACAGTAGGCAATCAAATACCAGTCGTTGTCCACCAGAGACAAATGCAGCGGATCGACGATGCGATCGGTTTCAAGATTCTGGGAGGCAGACCAGTACAACAGTCGCAGTTGTCGAGACTGCTGAATCGCATTTGTCAGGCTATGAAATGTTTCCGCATCCTGCGTTGTCAATACGCACGGCGTTACGGAGAGTGTGTCGGCAGCTGCAGCAAGACTGACAGTGATTTCTTCAGGCAGCATGCGAGTGATTCGATCAAACGCTCGTGCCAAATCGGTTTCAAACGGTGTGCCGCGATATTGCCTGATAATCCGTTCCGCGAGGAACACACTGACAAGTTCGCCTTCGGTGAGTTGGAACGCGGGCAGCGTCCATGAGAGATCGGTCAGGTGATAGCCGTTGCGTTTCCGGCAGAATTCCAGTGGTGCTCCAAGCTGGTCCTTCAAGAATGCGATATCCCGCTGCACAGTTCGTGAATCCACCTCCAATTCGTCCGCCAACGATTCAGAATTTGGATACGCTCCACTGCGGACAGATCGCTCAATGGCAAGAAATCTTCTTAGCGGAGGCCGTGTTACGGGTGCCACAGTTATGCTCCAGCGTCGTTTCAGTAAGGAACTTAAGCAGTTTACGTGGGCACCCCGACACTAGTTGTCGTAGCGAAAAGGAATTTCGAAAGATTTGAAGAATGCTTTTTGGCGGCTCCCGATAATGGAAGACTACAAAGCGAATTGCAGCCTGCAGATAAGGAATCCATGGCCGTGTGCTTTTGTCATTCCACGTGATGTGCGTGGTAGGTCATTGTCTTTTTGTGTACTGCTTTGGTTCTGATGGTTTCTGCGCCGTTGTTGGATTTGATACTTTCGTTGCGTTGGTAGTAAGGGGTTTGTGACTTCCGGCGTTGGGCATGGTCAGACTTCCTTTCCGGACGGTCTTCCGCTTCATGCCTCGTTCACACAATATAGACGAAAGAATGACGGCGTATCGGGTGTCGCACGATCGTCAGCTTTTGTGACAGTATTGACATGGAAGACATTGAACAATGTTTCGCAATTGGGGTGAGATTCGGGTCGGAGACGCTTTGGAATCTCTCAGGAAGAGTTCGCGGACAGGGCCGGTATTGATTACACAAAAGCCAGTTCGGCTGAATGAGCCCAAGTTCATGTCAGTATCACGATTGTCGGCTGGCCAAAGCGTTTGAGATTCCGCTCAGTTAGTTCTTCAGGGATTTGCAACGATTTGCAAAGGACGCACTATCAGATCATTCTGAAACGGATAGATCACTCATTTCGTCGAGTCAGAGATTCAGAACGCCAGGGATTCGACACCTTCGACCGTCTTGTGAAACTACCGTTCCACCTGTGATACGGAATGATTGTACTCGCTGCAGCTATGCGTGGGACATTCGTCTCCTGAACAAAACGGAGCGCAGTGAGGGATCTAGCAGTCTTATTGCTGCCATTCCGGACAAGGCAATGAGCCACGAATCAGACTATCTCCAAAGTGGATCTGTCGGAACGGCAACGTGGTGCGTTATGTCTTCGATGTACCGACTATCATCTGCTTTTCATGGGAACCCGCCGGAACGATCGCCGAGGTTCACAATCACTTTGCATCCTTCGTCGAGATTTCTACCTGCGCGAGCAGTTGCGACGCTGTAATCCCGAGCGGTTTGCAGATTCGCATGAGCATCTCGACCGTGGGCGACTTCTTGTCGTTCTCCAGCATGCTGATGTACGTGCGGTCGACATGAGCCTTGAAGGCCAGCTCTTCCTGTGTAAGACCGGCCCGCGTTCGGGCCTTTCGTAGCTCATTTCCCAGCATGGGCCGGAGCGTATCCCTGAACTCTCGGCCAGTCTGTTGACTATAGTCTACACGTGATGCAGAATGCTGCCCTTCCGTGTCGTGGACTTTTCCGTCTCCAGCTAATGGGCCGGATGTCACGGGAGGTCAGAGATGCGGTTGAATCTTGCGACTTCGCACAACGGAGACAGACAATGCGACTCAGGCTGTTCAAAACGCTCGGCTTCACTGCGGCCTTTGTATTCGTCTGCGGCATTTTGTTTATTGAGTGGCAGGCAGCCACGTCCCCTCCTTCGGACAAGTCGAAGTCGGGCGAATCAGAGCCACTTGAGCCTTCGGGACCACCGACTCAAGTCATAGACCTTGCCCAACGCCTGACCAATGCTGGTTGGGATCAAAATGCAGCTGAATCGGTTGTTGGGCTGAACAAAGAGTGGTTCACAATTCTAGCGGACGAAAACCCGGCCGGGCTCGAACTCCAATTGAAGTTGCTGGAGGGACTGGGCCGACGTCCCGCGCTGTCGCGATTTCTGTCAGAGCATCCCGAAACTGCCGGTCTGTTGGCAGTGGCCGACGCTCCAGAAAATCTGGCGACTCTGCTGGAGTCGTCCCGAAAGGACTACGCGACCATTGCCGGACTCTATGTACAGCACGTCGGGCCGGTTGGTGTGGCTGATCTCGGTGAGGCGCTGACAGAAAATCTGCACTTGATCTGTCAGTTGTACGCCCGGGGATTACCGGGCTGCGAGTTACTGTTCATCTTCGATCGCAAGGCGGAGGGGGCCGAAGAGTACGAGCATTGGCTTCGTGAGGTGATTCAAGCGAAACTCAGCGCGTCTGATTCAGAGTTCGCGTCATTCGTCAATCTTGTGATGCGTCAAGGCCCGGGGCTTCGGGAGAAGCTAAGTCGAAGCGAAAGCTTCCGTGCCCGCTTTCGAACGGAACTGTGGCCTCGCCTTGTTCGAGTTGTCGATGGCGGGCAGGGGACGTTCGAGCTCTATCTCGACGAGGACAGCATTTGGGAGATGTTAGCACTCGACAATGGTGAGGAGCTGTTGAATCGATGTGGTCCGTTGTCGATTGATCTGCTGTTCGGTCATCCTGAAATTGGTCACAAGGCTTATCCGCAGAACCTTCACGCAAAGATCGTGCAGATACTCTTGCGACGCGAGGAGCGATCTATTCACGCCCTCATGAAATTCCGAGGCGAACCGTCATTCGAGGACTTTTTGCAGCGTGATCTTTCTCCGGAAGTTTTCTCGGCCAGTTTGACGCAGATTTTTAACGCCGGCTCAAATTATCCTGAGACATTAAAACTTTATGCTCGGCTCAGTAACATCGCTTTGTCTGAAGAAACAGGACCACCGCCGTCAGGCCTCGTCACCTGGATTCCTTTGTACTACACAGTCTATGAGATCCCGCGAAAGCTCTCTCAAGGACGACAGCCGAGCCCGATTGAACTCTTTTCCGCCGCCGCAGATCCTTTGTTCCTGGTCGTCGATATTTTTTCTGGAGGTGGCCTCCTTGCTGGCCGTAGAGCACTCGTTGCTGGCAGTAAGGAAGCCGCGGAAGCAGCGATTCGAAAAGGCGGACAGAAAGTGTTTGTTACTACGCTTCGTGATTCCGGTCTGGAACTCGCTCGCAAGCAATTGGGCAAAGATATCGCTGAGAAGATGGGTGAAAAAGAACTGGTCAATTGGTCGGTCACCGCAATGCTTTCGGAGATCCCGCAGGTCGTGCGAACAGCAATGGGTAAGGCGACGGTGTTCGAAATCACAAAGCCAGTTCAGTTTATGTTTCAGTACAGTCGAGTGGGCCGAGAAACATGGAAACGATTCACGCGAATGGATGCCCGGCTTTTCATGCGGGGCGACGCCAAGGTTTACGTCAGGCTCACGAACACGGCTGCTGCTGTTCTTGGCAGGCGCGGTGCTGCGTTTTTCGAACGTACGGCACAGGATCTGGCCTTCAACGCCACGCTTGAAAGTGGGCCTGCGCATGATGTTATTCATCAAGGCTTGAAAACCGGAGTCTCCACTGCAGATCAGCTGCGGGCGTGGCAGAAGAATGTATCTGCCTGGTGGCTCTTAAACGCGAGCCAGACAGCCACGCGTGGACAACCAGGGAGTTCTTCAGACGGAGGATCGGAACCATGAAGGCGGACTCACGGACTCAATGGGAGTCCAATTTCAGGCGTCGTCGAAGGCCATCCTCTGTTCGAGATTACAGAACAGGAATTTACCGATTGCTTGCGTTGGCTCTCTTGCTCTGTGTTCCTTCGCCTGCCGCGGCTCAGCGAGTGCGTGGAGTTCTGGATGATTTTGTGCGAGGAGTCGCCAAAGTTCCTGATGATATCCCAATGAAAAAAGTGGACGAACTCGTCACGGAACTGTCAAAGTCCCGTACTGTTCGCGACGCTGTGGATGCCGAGTTAAAAGGAGCGGGTCGGGCGGTCGTAGCAGGAGAAGCGGCTCGTGGTGTGGCGAGATCGGATGACGTTTTGCGGTTATTGCGTTCGGCCACTTCGGACATCGACCCCAGCGTGATTCGGCGAATCGAACAATTGGATGAGGCCTCCCGAGATGTTGCACTCGTTCTGGCAAAAGGGGGGCAGGAACTCGCACGGACCTTGCCCGATCTGTCAACACGCGGTCGTCTACTGCGTGAAGGTGGCGCTGAAACGGTGGCCGCTGCCGGATTGTTTGGTCCGGATGCTGTTCGCGCTGCGGTGCGACTGGACGAAGCCATTCGCGGTGGCACCGTCTTTGTGAAAGATGGGATGCGAGCCGTGACAGTCGCAGACTTCGGAGCTGCCATGACGCGAAACGGTGACGCGTCATGGAGTTTCTGGAAACGGCACGTACAGCCACACTGGAAGGTCTGGGCCGCCAGTGGAGCACTTGCTGCTTACCTCGCGAATCCCCAGGCGTTTCAGAATGCTGTCGGCGAGATGACTGAACAAGGTTTTAAACGTTTGACTGAATTTGCGGGTGAAGCAGCGGCAGCGGCTATTCGCGGTATTGGCGAGGGTACGGGGAAAGCGGTTGAGAATCTCGATGACGCGGTGCGAGATACGTTCTTCACGGGTGAGAAGAGATGGTACGCCGTGACCGGAAGTCTGATCTTCCTGAGCGGTCTGATGTTAGCGTTTGGTCGTGTGAGATACTGGCTGCTTCGGCCGTTCCGCTGGTTAAACCAGAGCCCGAAAAGTGTGGACAAGCCAGGGATCTGAAGTAAAAGGAGATTGAGGTGGCGAGTAACGAGAGTTCAGCTCACGATGACGATACCGTGTATCGATTAGCGTTCTACGGCGGCAAATCATCCGGAAAGACGTGCATCCTTTCGGCTTTGTCATTGTCCCGCATTGCGCATCCTGAAGGGCTTACGTGCTCATGGATCGAAAGCGTCCCTGGCCATGCGCTTCCAGCGGGAGATCCGGCAACATGGTCGACGAATGATCCTTATCATCGTGGCTGGAAATGGCTGACTGACCAACGGAGCCTGCTCAAAAGCGGCGAACCCCCTGCCCCGAATCCCAACCGTGCAGACCCCATGCGGTATCGATTTGACTTCGGTTCACGCGACCAGGGAACACGGCGTGTTGAACTGATTGACTATTCGGGTGAGTTGGTGACGATGTCGGCCGGTGAATTTGCCGCGAAGTTATCTGAGCACATGCTGATCTGCGATGGCCTCCTCGTGCTGGCAGAGGTCCCGTTCCCGGGGCGTGACGAAACGCCACTGACGGACGACCTTGAGAAACTCAAGAGTGCATTTTTGCTTCTGCTGGGTAACCGCGAGGATGGTCCAAAACAGGACTGGCCGATTGCGTTGCTCTTCAATAAGTGGGACCGACGTTCTGAAGGAAGTTTTGACGCGACAAATCGAAGTCAGTTGATTGACGATTTCCTGAACGGCTCTCCACAGCCTCCTCATGCCTCCCTCGTGAATACCATTCGAAATGCGGTGGGCGATCACAATTATTGTTGTTTTCCCGTGAGCGCGTATGGCTCGCACGAGGTTCGCAGCGACGGCATGGAGGTTCCGCGTCTGAAGGGTTCATTGCTGGAATCGCGTGGCCTTGAAGATGGATTCATCTGGGCGGTTGATCGTTGTGATGCGATGAGAGTGGAAAGACTTGAAGATGCGGCCAGCTCCACCTCCTGGTGGGCGTTTCCGCAGTTGCTGATCGGCTCGAGCATCCAGAATTCACGAGTGGGAACGAAACAATCCGCATGGAGTCGCTGGGGACGCGGAATTTCTGCCCTCTCAGGAATTTCAACTGCGTGGCACTTGTGTCAGAGATTCCCGAAGAACAGTCCCATGTACTCGCGTACTTCCGGAGCGCTGAGACGTCTCGCGGGGAAAGCGATCAGCCAACTCACCGCCTTTGTTATGAGCATCATTCTGTTCCTTGTCGGGGTAGAGCATTTCGTTGACGGGTTTAACTACCGCGACCTCATAGCCACTCGCGACAACCCTGCCGCAACCTCTGAGCAGCTGGAGCAGGGCGAGGAATGGCTTGCAGACTACTTTGTCTCGCCCGCTTTTCGACATTGGCTGTCGTGCAGCTTCCGACTTGATCGTTCAGTGGCTCACCGTCTGCTCGTGAGTTTTCGAACGCGGCGCGACGAGGAAATCTGGAAAACGGTGACCAATGCAAAGGAGGACAATCAGACGTACCTGGCACTCGTCAATGAGTACGTCAAATCGTTTCCCACGGGACTGCATCACACGGAAGCTCAGGCATTGATTGCAGGAGAGAAAACCCGACAGCTGCAGAAAAAGAATGAGCAGTATCTTGAGAACATCCAGCTCAGAATCGATTCGCTCACTACAAACGAAGCGATCAAGCTCGACATTTTGCATAGCATGTTTGAAGACTTGGCCAACATCCCGCATCCGGAGGCTTCGTCGGAATCGATCGCGAATCGTCAACAGGAACTGCGAAATCAAATTGCCCGAAAGCAAACGGACGTCACTCAGGCAGCAGGTCAAGCCGACTGGGACAAGTTCAAACAGAATTACGTATCGCTGATGCAGAACTTGAGCGTTGCAGAAGCCGCAAGGGAGCTGGAGTCCAGGTCTCCCAAAGATTCCAATCTTGAGTCGCTTGTCGTCGACTTTGCGGAACGGGCACCCGCAATCATTCAGGAGGAGGTACGGGCGTCACTTAAGAAACGCTCTTTCTCTGTCGCGCGTGACACCGCGCGGCTGAGTGGTAACCAGAATATTGTCAGCCTGCTTCCGGCAACTGCGGTCAAAGACCTACAAAAACTTGTGGAAGAGATCGATCTCGCCGAAGACCGCGACATGTATGCTCAGATCCAGCGGTACAAGCCACAGTGCGTGGACCAGATTGATGCCTATCTGAGTCGATCGCCGCTGAAGACGATGGAGTCCGAAGTCAGGCAATACAAGGAGTGGGTCACGAAAATGAACGGGCCACTGACGCTGAGTCTGAGCTTGACCGCCATCCAATGGCATGGGAATTATTGGGCCAGAAGGGTCAACTACTATAACGACGTGACAGTGCAGGTTACGGGTAAGCCATTTATTGAAGTCCCCGGTGTTTTGAGCAAGGCAAACGAGCGGAGTGCCAACCTTGGCGAAGGGAAACTTGAGCATCGCATCAATGAGACGATTACCATTGATGTTGCAGTTGTGGCCAGGTACGGGTGGATCTCCATCTCCACAATGTCCGGGGGCTCGGGGAGCTGGACGGGCACGCCAGGCCAGTTATTGTCAGGCGTTACAATCGACCTGCACGGCGGGGGTTTCACGAACAAAGCGACTTTTGCACTGACGGGGGTACCGCCTGAACCGGCACTTTCGGAGTGGAAGAGTCGATGAACAATCTCGCACTCTTCTCGGAAACCCCCAGAGCGGGAAAGCTGGGGCATCGTTTCCTTCTGCCGCCTCATCTGGCGGCGACGGAGTCAGAGATCGCTGCGTATCTGCGCGTCGTCAGCAGCGATGTTGTGATCGGCCAGAATTTCATGGCGATGGGGCGAAGTGTTCCCCAGCACAACGGGACCGGAGTCGTTCGACTGGGACGAGAAATCATCGTCATCGCCGGAGTTGATGTGCAGCGGCTCTCCGAACAGAGAGTTGCTGAATTCCGATCCCTGCTGCAAAAACATCTTTGTTCGCTCGAAGATCTGGTGCTTGCTGGCATAGACTGGAATCAACTGGGGCAGGCCGGAGTGATCATCCGACGGCAAGAAATGGAAACATGGCTTGATGAGTACCAGGCATTGTCTCCCGTCGTCACACCGTGGCGGGGCGGCCCTCGCTTACAGGAAGTTGCCTCAACTCTTGTTTCCCCACCGGGTGCGAGCGCCGGACATCAGACGAGAAGTTATGCGAAACTGCTGCTCGCGTTTTCATCACTTGCCCTTTCATTCGTCCTCGGCATTTTCGCACGGCCGTATCTGACGTCGGTGATGTATCCTGGAAAAGGTCCGGGGCAACCTCCCGAATCCCTGGTCAGAACCGAGATTACTACCAGTTCGTCTTCGTCTGGCGGAAACGATGGTGTTCCCTGCATAACCAAACCTGCCGGACCAAAGTCGGAAGTACAACTCGTGGCAGTGGACTTGTCTGCTCTGCTTCAGAACGTCATGAAACGGAATAAGGCTGACACACTTGCCGAGATTCTCGATTCGTGGCCTCCTGAGAATCGCCTGTGTAAGGCGGACTACGACCAAGTGATCATTTTTTGTTCGCGTCTGATGGAATCTGATTGCGACGATAGCTGCTTAAACAGTTTGTCGCGGATCGCTAACTGGATCAGTAATTCGCAGATTCTCCCGCTGGGTGACCCTGCTCGCATTGCAGTGATTGCCGATCTGCAGCACAAGTTGGAGGAGGAGGGAAATAGGAAAGATAAGCATCTGTACGAAGCCATACGGAATGCCGCTGTCGAGAAGCAGATTGCGGCTGCAAAGACATATCTTCAACAGGCACCACGAAAGGCGATGATGTCATCTGTTGCCCCGTGGCTGAAGTGGGCCGAATCGCCAATCATTGCCAAGGTCAGCATGGATAATTTGTCAGGCAAAGAACCATTCACGATCAGGTTTGCCGCAAACGATCGTGCAATCGAGAAACGCGTGACATTAAAGGGGAATCGTGCCAAATCGCCTACACTGGATATGGATCTGACCGGACTTGAAATCACTCGACAGAAACCTTCGGCGACCGTAACGATTACTGTCACCCTGAACACGGACCCGGTCTCGGGGTCAGGTGAAAGCCGCGAAGGAATATTTCACCTCGGCACGCAGTCAGCAGGTCGAATCCCTGTAGACTGGAAGCCAGTGGGTATCCTGAGTCAATTTTTCTCGAGTTGCCCTCTGTCGCTGTCTGTTGAACTGCCGGGCATCGACACCGTACCTAAGCTTCCCGAATGGCGACTGGAGCCCAAACCATGACGCCCTATCTGATTATCGAAACGCCCCGGGGCGGTGGAGTCGGCCATCGCTTTTTGACATCACGTGACAACGTAGAGGAATCAGAAGCTGCAGAAGTGCTGGCGGCGGCCGGTCAACATCCGGCCGGCAAGACTTATGTGTCTGTTTCGAGGCAGGTCAAGCAGCAACTTCCCGGTGGCACCGTTCGTGAAGGGCTTGAAACGATAGTTCTCGCTGGGATCGATGTGGGACATCTTGCACCCAACGAAATTGAACAGATTCAATCCAAGCTGTTCGGGCGATTCGCTTTGCTGGATCGCCTGATTGAATCAACAGATTGGTCTCATAGCAGCCGGTCCACCGTGATCTTTTGCGAGCAACTGCAGAAGTGGGTCGCGGAGGATAAATTCCTAAGTTTGCCGACCGTGAAGGCGATTCCGGTCAGCAATGCTCGCAGGGCCACCACAACGCCTTGGTTCAGTAAATCCAGGCTGACTATTGCTGCACTCTTCATAGTCGGGTTAGGAATAATTGCAATCATCCGGTTTCTAACTTCTGATGGAACAGACCTAACAAAGACGGGGATTGATCCAGGGCAGCCGAAACCGTTGAGCAATAGAAACTTGGTGGACACCCTGGCTCACGAATGGCACTGTGAAGCTGGTGATGTCGTACGATCCCTCAAAAGAGCAGGAAACTGGGATAAGCGACGAGCGGCTGACTTTTTGTCGTTGGAAGCTGGATTGGCGGACAGCGATGTCATGGAAACTCTTCGCAGGGTCATTGCGAAAAAAAAAGACTCAGGCCAATTCTGGGTCTCTGGATCCATCGGCGATCCCAGCTTCAGACAATTTGTCGACCGTCGGCTTGGGTCTCAGCCGTCTGCAGCAGAGATGCAGTCGCTGCGCAAGTGGTTCTACCAGACATGGAAGGGGTTCGTCGTTGTCAGAGAGAAGGCCGACAAAACGAGTGGATCGTTAAATACGTTAGAGAATAAAGACGCTATTTCAAAACTGATCGTTGATCTTGCCCATATTGGAGAAGTTGGCCTTGGGGATTCTTTTGAGGAGCCGAAAACGCCTTTGCTGACTCGGCAAGATTTTATGGTCTACCGACTGATTGAAGACTGTCGCATCAATGTTCTGGCACCCGCGTTCGCGACCGGAGTCAGCGAAACAGATCCCGGGATCCCCCGAGTCGAAGATCTGGCAGCCTTTATCGCTCAGCTACGCGACCCGAAAATGGACGTATTAAAAAAGATCACGGCAAGCAGAGACGACCATTACCCTTCAGTTCGCAAGAAGAAGGGACAAGAGAGTTCGGAGAAAGTATGGAAAGCGTATGAGGAACTCGAGCTTTTCGTTGAACAGCTTTCGTCCTGTCCTGGAAACTCTCCAATCTGAAGTGGCGTGGGCGACACTGTCTGCGAATCCGTTCTTGAATGTTGAGAGTCGTTGAATAAGGCCCATTGGCCAGAGTCTCACTCGTCCGGTGACCTCTGGTGTGGCAGCATTATGGTTCTTAAGTTCCATGCATGTCAGACAGCTGTTCTGACTGATTGTTGTACCAATGACTATTGCACCGTCCACGCGTCTCCAATAGCTAAAAAAAAGCAACGGCCGAATGAGCGAGTGGAAGTCACCTCGCCCGGCACGCGGGAATCTGTGGGATGCAGATTCGAGCGTGCCGGGTGTGGTGGGGTGGACGTTGATGGATAGGAAGGACGCAGAAAACTCAGTGTGGGCTGAAGTTCGGACTCAAGGAATCATGGCACTCAGCACTCGGAGAGTTCAGGCTGCGTGATTTCAGATTTGACAACTGGCATCTGCGACGTCGACTTCAAGCAGCGGGACTGCGTCGCTGTGGGCCAGCCATTCGCTTGAGACCGCGGCGCGGACGTGGGGGTTTTGCAGGGCGAGGTTGAAGCCCCAACCCGTTGTGTCGGTGTCACCCGGCGATGTGCTCCAGTTGTTTCAATGATCTCAGCGTGGTTTCCACAAGGCGGTTCTGTTTCTGGTTGCGTTTGATTGCGGTGATGAGTTCCCGGACATCGGTGAGTGCCTGGCTGAGAGACTCTCGGACAGTCTCCGCCTGAGCCAGCAGCGTGGGCGTCAACTCTTCGTCACATTGCGAAGCGGCCGCAGCATTGGATGCGGTGGTCGCAGACGGCGAAGTCGCTCCGTTGGGTTTTCGTGTCGACTGACTGCGGGTGGATGTTGTTTGGCTGGATGTTGCATTGTTGGTCATGAGTTCTGTGGGCCTTTCGATTGAAGAGTTTGAAGGAATGAAAGAATCGGACGTGGGCAGATTCGAATGGATCGTGGGCATCTCATCGTTTGCAGGGATGGCACCGTGCTCGCTGAGCAGAGCCCAGAGGTAGGTTCGAGACGGGTCTCGACAAAATGCCGGGGCTTCAGAGTTACGCAGGTAGATGTCGCGAAATCCCAACTGGGCAGCTCGCGACAGGTAGGTCCGGTTGGTTTGGAATCGGAGTTCGTTTCCGTCGCGACGCGAATCATCAAGCACCAGTTCGACGGGATTCAGGTTCTCGTCGTCTGTGGCTCGAATCGCCACCACGCCATTCAATTCGACAGTGACTGGCGAACGATGATCCGTGGCTCCCGGCATTCGACAAAGAAACGACTCCAGAAATGTCGCATCACCGGATGACAACTGCAGCGTTGTTGCAGCAGAACCTTCAGTCGGGATCTGCAGATCAACGTGCGGAAACCGGCGTTCATTTTCGATCTTCAGACACAGCGTCTGCTGTTCAAGTCGAATGAAGAACCAGTCGTCGGATCGTCCGATCTCCACATGCGGTGCATGGAAGAAATCGGGCGACTGCAGAGCACGCGACGAAGCCACAA
>Ga0209390_10003364_pt1 | contig 26075 bp, 29 predicted proteins | sample BON01_FD_187212 | JGI IMG/M metagenome (GOLD analysis project Ga0209390, IMG submission 187212) | Freshwater microbial communities from Lake Bonney liftoff mats and glacier meltwater in Antarctica - BON-01 (SPAdes) (version 2) | ecosystem: Environmental > Aquatic > Freshwater > Ice > Glacier... | reverse complement strand
TATATCGAACAGGGCAAAGGCAACGGCAAATCGCCGATTGCCGGCGGCATTGGCGTTTACGGGATGACCGCCTGCAAGGAGGCAGGCGCCCAGATCTATGCCGCAGCGGCTAAGAAGGAACAGGCCAACATCCTGTTCCGCGATGCGGTGAAGATGGTACGCCAATCCCCGGCGCTTGCGAGGCGGTTGGAGTTCTCTGGCGGCCCGGGCCGCGAATTCAACATCGCGCATTTGCCATCGGGTAGCTTCTTCCGCCCGGTGTCGCGCGATACGGGCAAAACGGGGTCAGGCCCCCGGCCTTATTTTGTTCTGGCAGACGAGGTCCACGAACTACCCGACCGCTCGATCATCGAAATGCTCGAGCGCGGCTTCAAGTTCCGCCGCGATCCGCTGCTGTTCATGATCACCAATTCAGGCTCAAACCGCAATTCTGTCGCCTGGGAGGAGCACGAACACGGGGTCCGCGTGGCATCCGGCAATCCCGATGCGGTGCTGGACCCGACCTACCTCGGCCAGGTCATCGATGACACGACGTTCAGTTATGTCTGCGCGCTCGACGAAGGCGATGATCCGCTTACCGATCCTACCTGCTGGATCAAGGCCAACCCGCTCTTGGGCGTCACTATCACCGAGCAATATCTCTCAGAGGTTGTGGCGCAGGCCAAAGCCATCCCGGGGCAGTTGAACGGGATATTACGGCTGCATTTCTGCATCTGGACCGATGCTGAAACCGCCTGGATGGCGCGCTCGACGCTCGAGCCCCTGCTGGCCGAATTCGAACCCAAGCGCGGCCAGTCCGTCTGGCTTGGGCTGGACCTCAGCCAGAACCGGGATTTGACTGCACTGGCCGGCGTTCAGCGCAATGGCGAAAAGGATGGCAAGCCCTGCTTTGATGCCTGGGTCGAGGTCTGGACGCCGGGCGATACGCTCAGTGCCAGAGTGCTGCGCGACAAGCAGCCCTACGACGTCTGGGTCGCTGGCGGATTCCTGAACGCACCGCCAGGCGAGAACATCAGCTTGCGCCAAGTGGCACAGGCGCTGGCTGAGATGACCAGCGATTACCGCGTCGAGACCGTGGCCTATGACCGCTACGCCTTTCGGCGCTTTGAAGAGGAAGTCAGTGAACTCGGGCTGTCGGTAAATTTCATCGAGCACCCGCAAGGCGGAACCAAACGCGGCAAACCGCAGGACGGGATGACCGAAGGCCTGTGGATGCCGGGGTCTCTCCGGCATCTCGAGGAACTGATCCTCGAAGGCCGCATCCGGCTCAAACGCAATCCGGTGCTGATTTCAGCAATGATGTCGGCGGTCACCGAGACCGACCGCTGGGACAACAAATGGCTCTCCAAGCAGCGAGCAATCAACAAGATCGACGCAGCCGTGGCGCTGTGCATGGCAGTGGGGGCGGCAATGGCAGGCGATAGCTCCGGCTCAATCGATGACTGGCTGAAGAGCCTCTCGCCGTGAACCTATTCCAAAAAGCGCTCGGATACGTCGCGCGCTCCATCGGGCTCACAGATCCGCGCCTTACCCAGGCAGTCGGTGGCCGCACAACGACAACCGGCGAAGTGGTCTCCACCACCTCGGTGCTGGGGCTCGCGTCCGCTTGGGCCTGCGTCAACCTGCTTGCCGGCACGATCGCCTCGCTGCCGCTCATGGTCTACCGGACCCGGGGCGGCGCCCGGACGGCCGCGAGTGACCATCCGCTATACCGGATCCTGCACGACAGCCCGAACGCCGATCAGACCGCAGTCGATTTCTGGGAGTTCATCTGCGCCTGCATTGAACTGGGCGGCAACGCCTATGCCGAGATCATCCGTTCTCGCGATGGCCGGGTGGTGGCGCTCAGCGTGCCCATCGCGCCCGAAATCATGACGGTGCGCCGTCTGCGCGACGGCAGCCTGCAATATGAGTGGTCCGACAACGGCGTGCGTTCGGTCGTCGACCAAGAGAATATGCTCCACATCCGGGGTTTCGGCGGCAACCCGCTTGGCGGGCTTTCGACCTTGTCGTTTGGTCGCCAGACCTTCGGGTTGGCCCAGGCCATCGAACGCGCATCGGGCGACACGTTTCGCAACGGGGTTCGGCCTTCCGGTCTGCTCAAGACTGCCGACACACTGACCCTCGACCAGCGTAAGCAGGCCGAGGAACTGCTGCAGGAGAAGTTTGCGGGCGCCATCAACGCCGGGCGGCCGATGCTGCTCGACCGGGGCATGGACTGGGTTCAGCTCTCGATTAGTCCAGAAGATGCACAGATGCTGCAGAGCCGGGCCTTCTCTGTCGAGGAAGTTTGCCGGTTCTTCGGTGTGCCGCCTTTCATGGTTGGCCATACCGAGAAGACCACCAGCTGGGGCACCGGCCTCGAACAGCAAACGCTGGGGTTCCAGAAGTTCACGCTGCGCCGACGCCTCAAGCGCATCGAACAGGCGCTCGCCAAGCAGCTCTTGTCGCCTGCCGACCGGCAAGCCGGGATCGTTATCGAGTTCAACCTGGAAGGCCTGCTGCGCGGCGATAGCGGCGCGCGGGCCTCCTTCTACCAGCAGATGCTGAGCAACGGCGTGATGACCATCAACGAGGTCCGCGCGCTTGAAAACCTCGCGCCTGTTTCGGGCGGCGATGTCCCCCGCATGCAGATGCAAAATGTGCCCATCACTCAAATCAGCACTGGGGCCGGACCATTGCCGCCCACGCAAGCGAATGCCCCATCGGAGCCAAGACCATGAAACATCTCACCCTGACCCTCAAATCGAGCGACCTTCAGGAAACCGGCCAGTTCGAAGGCTATGCTTCCACCTTTGGCAATGTCGACCAGGGCGGCGACCTGATTGAGCCCGGCGCATTTCGGGAAAGTGTCGGCAAGGCCCGCACTGAGGGTTGGTCGATCCCGATGCTGTGGCAGCACGATCAGCGCGAACCGATCGGCGTCTGGCGCGATATCTTCGAGGACGACCGCGGCCTGTTCGTGCGCGGCCAGCTGATCATGGACGGCGATCCGGTTGCTCAGCGCGCCTATGGCAAGCTCAAGCACGGCGCATTGGGCGGCCTCTCGATCGGCTACACCATCCCCAAGGGAGGCGCTTCACCTGATCCCTACAAGGCCGGCGTGCTGCGCCTCAAGAAGATCGACCTTCGCGAAATCAGCCTCGTCACCATGCCGATGAACATCGAGGCCAAGGTGACCGCGGTCAAAACCGTCACCGACGGCAGCGTGCTGCCATCCCTTCCAGAGTTTGAGAGCTTCCTGCGTGAGGCAGGGTTCTCGAAAAGCCAGGCCGCCGCAATCGCGGGCAGAGGCCTAAAATCGCTGCACCGGAGTGAGTCCGGCAGTGAGTCCCCCACCGACTTCCTGTCGGCTCTCGCCGCGCAAATCCGCGGCTGATCCCAACTCCTACGGAGCATTTTCCATGACTGATACCAAAAGCGCCGAGCAGCTTGCCGGCGAAGTGAAAGCCGCGTTTGCTGCCCAGCAAGACGCCGTCAAACAGGACTTCGATACCCGCCATGATGCCGTCAAGGCGCTGGCACAAGAAGCGCTGGGCAAGGCGGCTAAAGGCGAAGAACTTTCCGCCGCCACCAAGCAGCTGGCTGACGAAGCGCTGACCGCGCTCAATGAAGCCAAAGCACGCCTCGACGAGGTCGAGCAGAAGCTCGCCCGCCGGGTGGCAGAGGACGGCCCCCCGCAGTTCAAGACCCTTGGCGAACGTGTCGTCACGTCGGACAGCATCAAGCCATTCCTCAACAGCAAGACTGCACGCGGCCGTGCCAGCGTCGAGGTAAAGGCGATCATTTCTGCGCTGACCACCGATGCCAATGGTTCGGCCGGTGATCTGATCGTGCCTGACCGTCAGCCCGGTATCGTTACGCCCGGACAGCGCCGTCTTACTGTGCGCGACCTCCTGACGCCTGGCCGCACCAACAGCAACGCGGTCCAGTACGTCAAGGAAAGCGGCTTCACCAACAACGCCGCCTCGGTTTCTGAAACCAGCGGCGTCGCCAAGCCCCAGACCGACATCAAGTTTGATGTCGTGACCAGTAGCGTGACCACGATCGCCCACTGGGTTCTGGCCACCCGCCAGATCCTCGACGATGTGCCAATGCTGCAGTCCTACATCGATGGCCGCCTGACTTATGGCCTGGCGCTGGTCGAAGAAAACCAGCTGCTCAACGGCGGCGGAACAGGCACCGACCTGCATGGCATCTACACGCAGGCGGCGGCCTTTGCGCCGCCTATCACGGTTCCGGCGCCTGTTACCCGGATCGACGTGCTGCGGCTTGCCATGCTGCAGACCGCACTTTCGGAACTGATGTCCACCGGCATGGTGTTGCATCCGGCGGATTGGGCGGCGATCGAACTGCTGAAGGACACCACCGGCCAGTTCATCATCGGCAATCCGCAGGGCAACCTGTCGCCGACGCTCTGGGGTCAGCCGGTTGTGCCCACCCAGTCGATGGCCACCGGCAAGTTCCTGACCGGCGCCTTCCAGCTTGGCGCGCAAATCTTCGACCGCATGGACGCCGTGGTCGAGATCTCGACTGAGGATGACCAGAACTTCCGCAAGAACCTGGTGACGGTGCTGGCCGAAGAGCGCCTCGCGCTCGCGGTCTATCGTCCCGAGGCCTTCGTGAAGGGCGACTTCGCGGCTGCTGCCACTGCGGCGACAGCTGCTTGATGACGCAGGGGCCAGAGCATTCTGGCCCCTGTCGTTCACGGGAAGGAACGACCCATGATCCTTAAAGCCCTTGATACCCTGCACATCAGCTCGGTCAGTTCAGGCAACCTGCTGACTGGCCAGACCTTCGAGCTCGATGACTATTTTGGAAAGCTGCTCATCGAGCGCGGCCTGGCGGCCGAGGTGGCCGAGAACGCGCCCGCACCTGCGGTCACCCGCAAGACCGGTTCAACGCACCGTACAAAGGCTGACTAATGTCCGAGATCGTTGTCATCGCACCGCCGCAAGACCGGGCCGTGACACTCGAAGAAGCGCGCCAACAATTGCGGCTCGATGGCCGAGACGAGGATTTGCTGCTGGGCGCCAAGCTCGATGCTGCCCAGGCTGAACTCGAACTGCAAACCGGGCTCAGGCTGTGCGAACAGGCCCTCGAATTGCAGCTGGAAGGCTGGGAAGACGAAATCACCGTGCCGGTTCGCCCCTGCATGGTGGCCGAGATCCGCTACACTGCGGTGAACGGCAGCACGACCACCCTGCCGGAGAGTGATTATGTCGCGCGGCGGCGCAACGGATTTACCCGCATTCGTCCGGTGTCTGCCAAATCCTGGCCAGAACTGGGCACAGATGGTCTAATCCAGATCACCCTGTCGGCCGGATTTGCCGACAGGGCCCCCGATCTCCAGATCGCCAGAGCCGCAATCCTCGTCAAAGTCGCCACTATGTTTGAAAACCGTGAAGGCGCGGCCTGTCTCGCCTTCGATAGCCTCGTGGGGCAACTCAAATGCCGCTGGATCTAGCCTCGAAGCTCGACACCCGCATCCGGATCGAGCGCAAGGTGGTCACTCGCGACCCGCAATACGGCACTGAAATAGTGGCATGGGCCGAATTTGCCTGCGTCTGGGCCGAGGTGAAGGACATTCTGCCCTCAAAGGCCGAGCGTCTGGCCGATAGCATCCAGATCGGCCGCAGGCCTGCACGTATCCGCATCCGTTATTTGGCGGGTCTCGCTGCCGATATGCGGATCATCATCGATAATCGCATTCACCAGATCATCTCCGGCCCGGCCACACTCGGCCGGCGTGAAACCATGGAGATAATGGTCGAGGATAACTCCAGTGAAGGAGCCGCGCCATGACCATACGGCTGAAGGGCGGCCCGGAATTGCTGCGCCTGCTCGATGAACTGCCCAAGAACCTCGAACGCAACGTCATTCGCGGCGGGCTTCGCGCTGGCGCCAAGGTGATCCAGCAACAGGCCAAGGCCAATGTCCCTGTTAAGACCGGCAAGCTCAAGAGGGCGATCGGCATCGGCACCCGGGCTGAGGGATCGAAGCTGTCCTCCTACGTCAAACTGCGCGGGCCAGGCTCCTATCTCGGCCTGTTCATCGAATATGGCGTCGCGCCGCACCTGATCTCGGTTTCTGAGGCTGACCGACCCGTGCGTGAAACCCGCCGCGGCCCGCGCAAGGTCAGCATCGGCACAATCAACAAGATGGTGAAGCGTGGCAGCCTGAAGATTGGCGAGAACTTCGTCGGTGCCGTCGTCATGCACCCGGGCCATGCGGCTAAACCGTTCCTGCGCCCCGCTCTCGACCAGAAGGCCGAGGAAGCCGTCAATGCCATGGGCGCCTATATCGCCCACCGCGTGCAGATTGGTGATCTCAAAGCTCCCAAGCTCGAGATCGACGAATGAACGGGGTCATTGCGGTCCGCACCCTCCTGGTGAACGACACCGGGGTGACGGCCCTTGTTCCTGTGGCGCGGATCTCTGCTGGCAGTCTGCCGCAAGGTACAGACTTGCCCGCGATATCGCTGATGTCGGTAAGTAGCGTTGATCGGAACATCCCGGCACCAGGCGCCAAACGCCGGGTGACGGAGCGCGTGCAAGTGACCGTGCTGGCGCGCACTTATCCGGAAGCCAAGACCCTCATCGCAGCGGTTCGCGCTGCTGCGGCCGACCAGATGCCCGCAATCGGCGGCATCGCGCAAGTGACCGTCCACACCGATTCCGCCGGTCCTGATTTCCTCGACGAGGAGACCGGCATCCACATGCAGACGCAAGATTTGCGCGTCTCATTCAACGAGGCGCGTTGAGCCTCACCAACAATCAAGGAACCACTGCCATGACCGTTCGGACTTCCGCCGGCACCACGTTGAAGGTGTCGGCTTCCAATCCTGCGACCTTCGATCCCACCGGCTACAACGCGCTCACCATGACGGTGGTCGGCGAAGTGTCTGACCTTGGCGAGTTCGGCCGCGAGTTCAACCTTGTGACCTTCAACCCTGTCGGCAGCCGCGGCGTCGTCAAGAAAAAGGGCAGCTTCAATCAGGGCACAATGACCATCCAGATGGGTCTCGACACCGATGATACCGGCCAGATCCTGCTCAAATCCGCATCGATCTCCGATGCCGATCACAGCTTCCTCGTCACCACCCAGAACGGCGACAAGTATTATTTCCAGGCGCAGGTCATGAGCTTCAAGGTCAACGTCGGCTCGGTTGATCAGATCACCACTGCCACCGTGACGCTTGAACTCACCACCAATTCCGCCGGTGTCGGCGTGGTCGAAGTGCTCGCCCCATAATTTACCCCGCCATAATCGGAGATTTCCATGTTTGATATCACCACGCTTGCCGCCACCGATACGTCCACCCTGGAATTGGTCGGCGGCGACGATGCCCCGCTATTCGACGACAAGGGCAAGCGCCTCTCGATCACGGTCTACGGCCCGGGCTCGAAGGTCTACCAGCGCGCGCAGGCCCGCCAGCAGAACCAGCTGATGGACAAGATCAAGAAGCGCGGGAAGATGGACCAGTCGGCCGAGGAGAAGCTCGCCGAACAGGCCGACTTCCTGGCCGCCTGCACGGTCAGCTTCAATGGCTTCACCTATCCGCCCGCAGAAGGGTTGGAAGGCCAGGACCATTTCCGTAAGGCTTATGCCGATCCCTCGATCGGGTTCATCGCTGCCCAGGTTGCTGCCCACATCAATGACTGGGCAAATTTTACGAAGAGCTCGGCAGAGAGCTGAGCCTCTACGTCCGGCAGCTGGCTTGGCTGGGCACAGCGCCAAAGCCAAGATCGGGTAAGCACCCAAAGCCCGAGCCAGACAGCGAACCGCTGACACGGCTGCAGCGCATGGCTATCGACAATCTGACGCCGGACTTCCCAGCCATCCGCACCCCCTGGGTGATTGATTGGCTGATGGAAGTGGGCCCAACCGATCCCGGTGCCATGGGCGCAGTACCCATCTCGTGGAGCTCTATAGGCCACTGGCAGCAGTGCATGGGGCACGATCTGCAGCCGTGGATTGCCCGCCTCTTGCGCCGATTGTCGGCCGAGTTCGTCGCCGAGACCGTCCGTGCCCGCGAACCTGATTGCCCGCCGCCCTGGGCTGCCACCACCAGTCTAAACCGTGATGAAGTCTCCCGGAAAGTAACCAACGCCTTCCGGGCGCTGATGATGTCGAAGGAGCGCGCAAAATGAAGGCTGGCACCCTCGAGATTGAGATGATCACCAACGTCGCCCGTCTCCAAAAGGAGATGGCTGACATCAAGCGGTCGGTGGCAGGCGCAATGGGCGATGTGGTGGCTTCGTCAGCCCAGGCGGACCGGGCCATCGAAGCCGTCGGTTCGCGCGGCATGACCCGCATGGGCGGTTCGGCAAAGCTCGCCGGCCATCAGATGCAAAATCTCGCTTATCAGCTCAACGATGTGGTGGTGAGCTTGTTCTCAGGCCAAAAGCCGATGACGGTTTTCATGCAGCAGGGCAGCCAGATCGGCCAGATCGCCATGCAGGCAGGTGTCGGTATCGGCGGGATGGCGCGGGCGGTGTTGGGACTTGCCGCCAGTGCGGCAGCGGTCGCGCTCACCAATCCGTATTTGCTCGCGGCTGCCGCAGCGGCGGCGCTCGCCTTCGGCGCGTTCAAGATGTTCCAGTCCAGCGTCAAACAGTCGGGTGAACTCGACAAATATGCCGCAAGCCTTGGCCTCACCGCGAAGGAAATGGAGAAGCTGGGCCCGGTCGGGATCACCGCTGGTGACGTCATGCGCGGTCTCTGGCGGACGGTTAGCGAAGGTCTGAACCTTGGTCCGGTGTTTTCCACCCTAAAAGATTGGGCGGTCGTCGCCTTTGAAGCGATCCTCCAAGCCGGCAAATATGCTGTCGCGGTCCTCTATGCTGGCTGGGTTGGCGGGTTCAACGCGATCCGGATTATCTGGTCATCGCTGCCGGGCGTGATCGGTGAAGCAGCCGTTGGCGCTGCCAATCTCGCTATCGCTGGCATCGAATATCTCGCCAACAAGGCGATTGCCGCGCTCAACTGGCTGGCAAGCTGGGTTAATCCGGTGCTCGACCGGGTGGGCCTCGCGACCATAGGCCAGATCGAGAGTGTTGCGCTATCGCGCATGGAAAACAGCTTTGCTGGATCGACAGCGCGGATGGGCGCTCAGGTCCGGGACGAGTTCACCTCGGCCTTTGGCGATGCCATGGGCATGATGGACGCCTTCTCGGCCCAGTGGCGGGAGAACAGCCTGAAAGCTGCCCGCGAGCGGCTAGCCGCTGACGCTGCCGGAATCCGGGCTGATCGCTCCGACCGGACGGGCCGAACGGCAAGTGGCCGAAACAGCCGCGAGGAAAGTGAAGCCGAACGCGCGCTGCAAGCAGCCCAGCAGTTTGCCGCCAATCTCGCGATGGAAACCGCCAAGATCGGCAAGACCCCGATTGAAATCAAACGCATGGAAGTCGCCATGGCGGCGCTGAAGGCGCCAACCGACGCGGCGCGCATCGCTATTCTTGAGGCGGGCGAAGCCTGGGAACAGGCCACCCGCGTGTTCGCCACGTCCGAGTTCCTGCGCCAGACGGTTGCCCCGCTTGAACAGCAGGTCGCTTTGCTTGGCCAGTCGGCCCGGGCGCAGGCGCTTGCTACTATCGAGGCCGAACGCGAGCAGATCGTTCTCGAACGCGGGGCCGAGGCCTGGGAGCGATATCGCGCAGCACGCACTGGTCTGATGGAGGCCGGTTTCGCTCGAGAAGATCAGGACCAGTTCCTGCAGAGCCTCGACGACATGGTCTCCGCTACAGAAGTGGCGGCGCGCAATATGGCTGATGCCTTTGGCTCGGTCGGCGGCGCGATCGGCGCCATCACGGTCGAGATCACCCGCTTTGCTTCAGCCCAGGCAGCCGCCGCTAGCCGCGTCGCCGATGCCGAGCGGGAGTACGGACGCACCTCGTTTCAATATGCTGACGCGCGGGCAGCCCAAGCTTCGGCCGAGATCAACCATTATGGCAACCTCGCCTCAGCCGCGAAGGGGTTCTTCAAAGACGGTTCGGATGGCTTCAAAGCCATGGCTGCTGCCGAGAAGGTGTTCCGCGCCTTTGAACTCGCCATCGCGATCAAAAACGCTGCGGTGAAAATTGGCCTGATCGGCGCGCAGACGACGGCCAAGGTGACCAGCGACACAGCCATGGCGGTCTCCGACACGGCGCGGGCTGGCGTCGAACAGGGCAATTCAATCATAACCACCGGGATCAAAGCGGTCGAAGCCGTGGTCAATGCCATCCGCTCTCTGCCGTTTCCGCTCAACATTGCCGCAGGGGCCGCCACCGCCGCCGTGATAGCCTCGCTGGGCATTGCAATCGGCGGGGCCTTTGGCGGTGGCGGCACCAAGCCCACGCCTGCCAATGACGGCACCGGTACTGTCTTTGGCGACAGCGCCGCCAAATCGGAGAGCATTGCCAAGGCGATCGACCATCTGCGCGAGGTCGACACGCTGACCATGCGCTATTCCGCTGCCATGCTCACATCACTCAAGAGCATCGAGGCCAATATCGGCGGGCTCACCAATCTGATCATTCGCACCAACGGCATGGAAGGATCGGCCGCCGGTATCCAGACCGGCGCCAAACTCACCGGGCTTTTGGGCACAGCCAATTCAATGCTGACCGGCATCTCCAACTTTGCCAGCAGCAAGACAGGCTCGCTGATTGGTGCCGGCATCGGCATGGCGGTCGCCGGGCCGATTGGCGCTGCCATTGGCTTTCTGGGCGCCAAGCTGCTGGGCGGTCTGGGCAAGGTCCTCGGCAGCATCGTCACCGCCCTGTTCGGCACCAAGACCAGCATCGTTGGCCAGGGCATCTATGGCGGCGCGCAGTCGCTCGGATCGATCATGTCGGGCGGCTATGACGCGAGCTATTATTCCGACATCAAGAAGACCAAGAAGTTCCTCGGGATCAGCACCGGCTCGAGCTACTCTACGCAATACACGGCGGCTGACGCCGAACTCGAACGCCAGTTCAGCCTGATCTTCGAAGGCTTCTACAGCGCGATCTCGGCAGCCGCCGGCCCTCTCGGTATGTCGCTCGGCGAGGTTCAGTCCCGCCTTTCCGGCTTTGTTGTCAACATCGGTAAGATCGATTTGAAGGGGCTGACCGGCGCGGAGATCCAGGAGAAGCTGACCGCAGTCTTTGGCGCTGCAGCCGATAATCTCGCCCGCACTGCGGTGCCGGGCCTCGAGCAGTTTAGACAAGTTGGCGAAGGCTATTTTGAGACGCTGGTTCGCGTAGCTTCCAGCATCGAGGCGGTCACCAGTTCGCTCAGCCTGCTGGGCAGCTCGGTTGTGGGTCTCAGCCTCAGCGAGAAGATGAACCTCTTCGACCTATTCGGCTCCGCCAGCGACTTGGCGTCTGCCACGGGTGAGTATTTTGCCCTCTATTATACCAAGGCCGAGCAGGCCTCAGCGCAGACCGCGCAGATGGCCAGGGTCTTTGACAGCCTCGGACTTGCGCTTCCCGGCAGCATCGCAGGCTTCCGAGCGCTGGTTGAAGCACAGGATCTTAGCACGACATCAGGACAGGCCGCCTATGCAGCGCTGATCCAGCTCGCCCCGGCGTTTGCTGGTCTTGTGGGCGCAGCGCAGGATGCCGCCAGTGCCGCTGCCATTCTTGATGAGCGGCTTTCACTTGAGCGGCGGACGCTGGAACTACAGGGCGATACTGCGGCACTGCGAGCACTCGACCTTGCCCAGATCGATGCGTCCAACAAGGCACTGCAGGAACAGGTCTGGGCGCTCGAAGACCAGCAAAAGGCTGCCGAGGATGCCGCCAATGCCGCGGAGAAGCTCCGCAATGCATGGGCCCAGATCACCGAGGGGCTGATCGCGGAGATTAAGCGGATCCGGGGCGTGATGAGTGATAACCCGACAAATTATGCATCGGCGCTCGCTGCATTCAATAACGCCTCGATGCTCGCGCGCGCTGGAGACCAGGAAGCGGCCAAAATGCTGCCAGGATTGAGCCAGGCTCTGCTCTCGGTCGCAGCCAACACCGCCCGGTCAGCCGAAGATCTGGCACGGCTTCAGGGTCTGACCGCGGCGAGCCTCGAACAGACATTGGCGATTATCAATCAGGCGAGCAGGACGGATCCCGCTGCTGCGACATCTGCCGCCACCACGCCCAACTGGTGGGACCAGTTCGCTGCCAACCAGATCGGCGCGGCGACGGTCCCGGCCAATGACGGGCAGACCGCGATGATCGATGAACTCAAGGCACTCCGGCAAGAAATGTCCGACCTTCGTGACGAACAGCGGATCGCTGCAGCCACGATCGCGTCCGGGACCAGCAAAACTGCACGCATTCTGGAGCGGGTCACGCCCGACGGCGATGCCATTTCCACACGGGTTGCAGCATGAAGTTGATCCGCCCGACGACCATCACCGACGCCATGCTGTCCAGCAGCACGGCCCCGGAAACCGACTATGCTGCTTGGGGCTCCGGCACGGCCTATGCTGTCGCCGCCCGGGTCATCCTGACCGCCACCCACCGGCGCTACGAGGCCCTGGCTGCATCAACCGGGGTCAACCCGGCCAGCGATCCGACCAAGTGGCTCGACATCGGCCCGACCAACCGCTGGGCGATGTTTGATGACCGCGTAGGCACGGCCACAACGCGCGCAGGCTCGCTGCAGGTGGTTCTGGCACCCGGCGCAACGGACGGCGTTGCTCTGATCGACACCAACGCAGAAAGCGCCACGCTGACGCTGACGGTGTCAGGGTCACCGCTCTATTCGAAGACCCAGAGCTTTAATGTCGGCGGCTCGGCCATCGACAACTGGTTCAGCTGGTTCTTTGAGCCCGTGGGCCGCAAGTCGAGCCTGCTGTTCCTCGATGTGCCGGTCTACGAGGCCGGTGTTCTCACGGTCACGATGATCCGGGATAATCCCAATGATCTGGTTTCTTGCGGCACGCTGCTGGTCGGCCGGCAGTTCACCATTGGCGACACCGAGCACGGCGCCGACATCGGCATCATCGACTACAGCCGCAAGGAGACCGATCAGTTCGGGGTCACCTCGGTGGTCGAGCGTGCCTTTGCCAAGCGCATGACGGCGCGCGTGGTCATGCCGACCAGCGCCATCGATGATGTTGCCCGCACCCTTGCGTCACTGCGCGCATCACCAGTGCTGTGGATCGGTTCCGAAAGCTTCGAGAGCCTCACCGTCTACGGCTTTTACAAAGAGTTCTCGATCGACCTTGCCTACCCGACGGTCAGCTATTGCAGCCTGACCATCGAGGGGCTCACCTGATCATCCCTGAGGTGTAATTCATGCCTATCACAGCTTTGCCAACGCCGCCGTCCCGGACGGATGCGGCGAACTTCTCTGCGCGCGCGGACGACTTTCTTGGCGCGCTGCCGACCTTCGGCACCGAAGCCAACGCGCTGGCCGTTGAGGCCAATGGCTATGCGACCAGTGCGGCCGCCAGCGCGGCAACGGCGGTCAATGCGCCCGGCACCAGTGCAACCAGCACGACCTCGCTTGCCATCGGTACGGGCTCAAAGTCGCTCACGGTCCAGACTGCCAAAGCCTTCGTGGTGGGCCAGTGGGTGACGATCACGTCGACGGCGACGCCGGCCAACTGGATGCATGGACAGATTACCGCCTACACATCGGGCACCGGGGCGCTGGTGGTCAACGTCGCCATGGTGGGCGGCAGCGGCACGATTGCAGCTTGGACCGTGGCGCTTTCGGCTCCCTCGGTTTCGGGCAATGCCGTGCTCACCACAGGCACCTATGCGGATCCCACCTGGCTGACTTCGCTGGCGGGCGCCAAGATCACCGGCACTATCGCACTTGCCAATGGCGGCACCGGTGCAGGTGACGCAGCAACCGCCCGCAGCAATCTCGGGCTCGCCATCGGCAGCAATGTGCAAGGCTACAGCGCCAACCTTGCGGCGTGGTCAGGCAAGTCGGCACCCTCGGGTGCAGCGGTTGGCACGACCGACACTCAAACATTGACCAGCAAGACGATCTCGGGCGCCGCGACGGGGTCGACCGTCAGCGATGCTGGCGGCTCGGCCTGGTCGATCGGCTTTCGCGAAGTGCCGCAAAATGCCCAGAGCGCGTCCTACCAGTTGGTCGCTGCCGACAACGGCAAGCATATCTATTCGCTCAACTCAGCGGCCCAGACCATCACGGTCCCGCCCAATGGCACGGTGGGCTTTCCAGTTGGCACCACCATCACGATCATCAACAACGGCGGCGCAGCCATCACGATCGCGCAAGGCTCGGGCGTCACCCTCTGTCAGGCCGGCACCATAAGCACCGGCAATCGGACGCTGGCGGTCCGTGGGCTGGCAACGCTCATCAAGGTCGAGACCAACGTCTGGTTCGTCTCGGGCACTGGGCTCAGCTGATGTCCGGGGTGCTTGGGATCCTGCTCGGCTCTGGCAGTGATGAGCGGCAGGTTGATCTGCCCGTCAGCTATTACTCGTTTGCCGACAAATACAGCGCGGTGGAGCAGTACGGCGCCGACGGCGGTTATTTCACATCTCTTGGCGGCGGAAACTTCACACCGGCCACGTGGCAGGGCCGCACCATTCGCGCGGTCGTCCATGACTACGACTTCTATGCCGCAACCTCGCGGACGCTGATCGGCCTGGACGGCTACAATGCGGCGCTCCAGCCAAGCCGCCTTCGCATCAACGGCACCATTTTTACCTTAAGTGCAGGCTCGGTCGCCTGGGCCACCTTTGTGACCGGGATCACGTTCAGCCCTTCGCCGACCAACAACATCAACTGGACCTCGCATGGTTTGGCTGTGGGCGATCCGGTCCAGTTCTATTGCACAGGCGGCATGCCCACCGGGATCACAGCCTTCACGATGTACTTCGTGCAGTCGGTGATGAGCTCCAGCGCGTTCAAAATCGCCGCGACCCTCGGCGGCGCAGCGCTCAGTTTCACCGGCACCGGCTCTGGCACACGCTATGGTTACAAGGACCCGATCACCGCCTTTGAGGCTTACGGTGCTCTTAGCGGCAACCCATTTGCGTCCCTCCTGCCGCGTGCCGTCACCATTACCATCGCCACTCCGGCGACCGTCACTTCTGCAGGCCACGGTCTGACAAACGGCAAGCGCGTCCAGTTCACGACCTCCGGGGTGCTCCCGACCGGCATCCTCGCCAACACGACCTACTTCGTCATCAACGCAGCGACCGACACGTTCAACCTTGCCTCCAGCCAAGGCGGCGCTGCGATCGCCGCGTCCGGAGGCCAGTCGGGTACGCATACGATGCGCGAAGTTGTGTCGGTCACGGTCAGCTAAGGGGAAAATACATGCAGGCAGACCGCCGGCCTACGGTCACCGACGAGGTGATCGCCATCAACGACGACCTCGAGATCAACTACGGGGTTTTCAAAAACGGGTTCACCTTCCGCCGGGGAGCCAACTCCTGGCGGCTTTGGCCGATGCTCGAGTTTGTGCCGCCAAAGCTCAACCCTACCATCGCCGAGATGTACGATGCAGGCGTCGCCTGGACCCTGTGCGAACATGCGTCGGTCGCCGTGAGCGGATGGGCAGAATATGTGTTCGAAGGCCCTGATGGCCCGATCACGCAGGTGTGGACGCCTGGCTGCCATAACGTCGAGAACGGCGGTGGCTATTTGCCATCTGGCGAGTTCACCCGGCAGTTCCACGATGATTTCACGCTGTGCTGCGTGGTCAAGAAGTTCCAACGCGCGCCGGACATCCACTACCACTTCGAGGTGGTGACCGGGCCTGCAGTCCTCGATCCTGGCGCGCTGTTTGCCCATTATGTCACGGGCGACCGGCAGCGGCAGACCGACTTCGATCTTGCAGCCGGACATGTGCTGGATATTGCCCCGTCCGATATCGCGATCATCGGGAGGATACGCTGATGGCAGACAATCCCGAACGCGACGCTGCTGTCGAAATGGCGCTGATCCGGGCGGACCTCGAGGCCATGCAGGAGGACCTGAAAGCGGTCCGCAAGGAGCTCAAAGACCTGCTTGATGCCTGGAATACCGCGACCGGCGTCGTCCGGTTCGTCAAATGGCTCTCCACGCTGGTTACAGCCGGGGCCATCATATTTGCAGCCTTCAAAGGCTTTTCAGAACGCTAACCTCCCCAAGGAGAATATCCATGAACCCGCTGCCACCAGCCTATGGCTGGATCGATGACCTGCGTCCGCTACCCCGGATGCTGGATGAAGCCCGCAAGCTTTATGGCACCCTCGAAGTGTCTGGGCCCGCCAACAATCCCGTCATTCTGGACTGGGCCAAAGAAACCAGCCTCGCCAAGATATTCACTGCCGACTCAATCCCCTGGTGCGGCCTATTCATGGCTGTCGTCGCCAAACGCGGCGGCAAACCGATCGTTGAGGGACCGCTGTGGGCGCGTAACTGGGCCAAGTTTGGCAAGGCATCCGACAAAGGCCAGCTGGGCGATGTGCTGGTGTTTCGCCGCGGTCAGGCATCTGGCCATGTCGGGCTTTATGTCGGCGAGGATTACGGCGCTTACCATGTGCTGGGCGGCAACCAGTCTGACGGCGTGACCATCACCCGGATCGGCAAGGACCGCTGCATCGCTGTGCGCCGGCCTCCCTATCGCAAGGCTCCTTTGACAGCGAAGCCCGTGCATCTCGCGGCTAGCGGCATCCTGTCCGTCAACGAGGCCTGAGCCGCCCGCAACCCATCCGCTGACGTTTCGCGCAGCCGGACCACCGCCCGCCCTTTGGCGGGTTTTTTATTGGAGAACTGACATGGAAGAAATCAAACCTTGGTGGACCTCGAAGGCCATTTGGACTGGCATCATCGGCAGCTTCTGGGGCGTTTCCGGCGCTATCGGCATCCTGCCAGCAGGCCTGAGCCAGACCGATGTGCTGACCGTTGTGCTGGCGCTGACCGGCATCGGCGGTGTCCTGTTCCGCAAGACGGCGACCTCCCGGATCGGCTGATCGCAGCGACCCTAGCAAGGCGGAGGCTTCGGCCTCCGCCACCCTTTTTCAAAAACAGGTGCGACCATGACCAGGCTGACCATCCGCCGGGGCGGCACCAAGCGCGTGCGCGCCACCTTCTTTGCCGGTCAGGCCGCGGGGCTGTCCCGGGACATCTCGGGGCTGACCCTGATGGTCATAGATCAGAGCCCCAACATTACGCCGCCTTTGCTTGCCATCCTGACGCCTGCATCGGGCGGCCAGATCGAAGTGCTGTGGAGCGATGAGCAGACCGCACCTCTGGCGCCCGGTGCCGGCAAGGTCTGGCTGACCCTGGGATTCGAGAACGATAGCGGAGAGCGTGAGGTCCTGCCGACCCTCACATTTGACGTCGAATGAGCGCCGCACTCCAGATCGTCGAGACGGTCCAGACCATCCTTGTCGAGAGTGATGGCACCAGCGTCACCCTTGATGTGTCCAGCGCAGGGATATCGGGTCCGCGCGGGCTCGCCGGTCCCCCTGGGCCGCTTGGACCGCCGGGGCCACTGAGCGCGCTGACCGATCTTTCTGACGTGGCGCTTGCCACCCCCGAGGGCGGCGACGTGCTCACTTACTCATCCCCCAACAACACATGGATCAACGAGAAAGCGGCCAGACTGGTCGACGGAGGTAATTTCTGATGGCCAATACCCTACGCATCAAGCGCCGCGCTGCGGGCGGCGGTGCCGGTGCTCCTGCATCGCTTGCCAATGCCGAGCTCGCGTTCAACGAGCAGGACAATACGCTCTATTATGGCACCGGCACGGGCGGCGCCGGCGGCACCGCCACCTCGGTCATCGCTATCGGCGGTTCTGGTGGTTTTGTTTCGGTCTCGGGCGACCAAACCATTGCTGGCACCAAGACCTTTTCGAGCACGATCGCAGGCTCGATCTCGGGCAATGCCGGGACAGCGACTGCGCTGGCGACGTCGCGCACGCTGGGACTGTCGGGAGATGTAACCGGCGCAGCCTCGTTCAACGGTACGGCCAATGCGATGATCGCAGCGACCCTGGCGAACAGCGGCGTCACCGCCGGAACTTATGGCTCGGCCACGCAGGCCTCGCAGATCACGGTTGACGCTAAAGGCCGGGTGACGGCGGCGAGCAATCTCGCGATCACGTTCCCAGTGAGTTCGGTCGCCGGGCGTACCGGCGCGATAACCCTGTCCACCAGCGACGTGTCGGAAGGCATTAACCTCTATTACACCGACGCCCGGGTCCGCGCGAACCGGCTCGACCAGCTGGCCGCACCAACGGCGGATGTGGGCATGGGTAGCCAGCGCATTACTGGCCTCGCGGAACCCACAGCGGCGCAGGATGCGGCGACCAAGAACTATGTCGACCTGACGATCCAGGGGCTTGATCCCAAGGCCTCTGTGAGAGCAGCGTCCACCTCCAATATTGCCTCGCTCTCAGGCACCATGACCATCGACGGCGTGGCTTTGGTGGCCGGTGACCGCGTGCTGGTAAAAGACCAAACCGCAGCCAGTGCCAACGGCATCTACATTGTTGCCGCGAGCACCTGGTCCCGGGCGCTCGATCTCTCGACCTGGGACGAGCATGTCGCAGCCTATCTCTTTGTCGAACAAGGTACGGTCAACGCCGACATCGGGCTTTTGTGCACCGTCGACGCTGGCGGCACGCTGGGCACCACCGCGATCACTTTCGTCCAGTTCAATGGCGCCGGGCAGATCGTTGCCGGCAATGGCCTCACCAAGACCGGCAACACGCTTGAGGTCGGTGCAGGAACCGGGATCGCGGTCACCGCCACAACTGTCGGCCTCACCGGCCAGGCGCTTACTCTCCACAATCTCGCCGCCAACGGGATCATTGCCCGCACGGGCTCTGGAACGGTTGCGGCACGCGCGCTCACGGCCGGCTCGACCAGGATTACGGTGACAAATGGGGACGGCGTTGCTGGCAATCCGACCCTGGACGTCAATGAAGCGAGCCTCACGCTGGGCAACCTTGGTGGTACTCTGGGCGTGGCCAAGGGCGGCTCAGGTGCGACCACTCTGACTGGTTACCTCAAGGGCAACGGCACCTCGGCCTTCACCGCGTCCGCGACGATCCCCAACACCGATATTTCCGGGCTCGGCAACATGTCCACACAGGCCGCGAGCAATGTCGCGATCACCGGTGGTTCGATCGATGGCGTGACGCTGGATGGTGGAACCTTCTGATGCCGAGCACCATCCTGCTTAAACGCTCTTCAACTGCTTCAAGTGTCCCGGCTGCGGGCTCGCTGCAGGCAGGAGAACTCGCGGTCAATCTTGTCGACCAGAAGCTCTATTCGAAGACTGCCGGCGGCACCGTCGTGCAGGTGGGCTTTGGCAATCTCACCTCGGCCCTGGTGACGACCGCGCTGGGCTTCACGCCCTACAATGCGACCAATCCCAGCGGTTATATAACCAGCAGCGGCTCGATTACTGGCTCGTCGGGATCGTGCACGGGCAATGCCGCAACCGCGACCAGGTGGGCAACGGGGCGGACGATCGCGCTCACCGGCGATATTACCGGCACCAGCGCCGCCTTCGACGGCTCGGCCGCACTGACTTTTGCCGCGACGCTGGCCAACAGCGGGGCGACCGCCGGGACCTATCTCAAGGTCACGGTTGATGCCAAAGGCCGTGTTACGGCGGGTTTGGCGATGACCTCTGGCGACGTGATCGCGGCGCTTGGATTTACGCCGGCCAACAAGGCCGGCGACAGCTTCACCGGAAGCATCTCAGTATCGGGCTCGATCACCGCGACCGGTGACATCACCGCTTATTCTGACGCCCGGCTCAAGGCTGACATCGAAACGATCGCAAATGCCCTGGACCGGGTCCGTGCCTTGCGCGGGGTGACCTATACCCGTCGCGACACCGGCAGCCGCGGTATCGGTCTTGTTGCCCAGGAACTGGCGCCCGTCGTGCCCGAGGCGGTCATGACCCATGAAGACGGGCTGCTGTCCGTTGCCTACGGCAACCTCGTTGGCGTGCTGATCGAGGCCGTGAAGGAACTGGCTGACAAAGTGGATCGCCTCGAGGCACGCGCATGACGCTGCAGAGTTCGGGTCCCATATCGCTTGGGAATGTCGCGGTGGAACTGGGCCGCAGCTCGACCACCACGACGTCGCTCGGAGAAGCAGCCGTGCGCGCGCTGGCCGGTGTCGCATCGGGTCCAATCTCGCTCTCCAACCTCTATGGCAAGTCGAACGAGAGCTTCTGGCATGCCACCTTCGGCGCGACCGTGGTCAATTTCACGATCCTGGGCACCGACAGCAGCGGCAACATCTACGCCAGCGCAAGCACCGCCGTGTTTAAATGGGACCGCGACGGCGTGCTTATCTGGGCGCGGACCGTGTCCGGGCCCTTCATCAACGGGGGCTGCGTCGATCCCGGCGGCAATGTCTATCTGGCCGGCGCCTATTATTCGAGCAACTACTTCGCCTGGCTGGCAAAGCTCAACACCTCGGGAACCCTGCAATGGCAGCGCAGCCTCAATGGCTCCGGCCAAGAGCTTTGGTACAATTCGGCTGTCGATGCTTCGGGCAACGTCTATGTCGCTGGCTATTCGACCTCGAGCGGCGGTTCTGGCAATGCCGACGCGCTGATCGCCAAATACAACAGCGCTGGCACACTCCAGTGGCAGCGGTCGATCGGCGGCTCCGGTAATGAATATGCCAGCCAGATGGCGCTCAGTCCGGACGGCAGTCTGCTGGTCCTGTCGGGCAACACCTCGACCTCGACCGCAGGCAACTCCGATGCCCTGATCACCGTCATCAACACGGCCACCCCATCGGTCAGCTGGCAGCGCTCGATCGGGAGCGCGGGCTACGATTACGGCTACGGCGTTGTGGTCGACAGCGGCAGCAACATTTACTGGCTGGCAGGCGTCAACGGCGCGCTCAGTCTGCTCAAGATCAGTTCGCTTGCTGTCATCCAGTGGCAGCTGTCTCTGCCATCCAGCAACGGCAGTGGCTCGGTAAACCTGGGCCCGGACGGCAGTCTGCGGGTTTTCGCGCCGATCTATGCCGGGGCGGACATCTATCAGTTTTCGACTGATGGCACCTTGCTGCTGGCACGCTCGATCAGTCTCGATACCAGCAATGGGGCCAACACCTTTAGCTTCACGGGTCTGGCGGTCAGTTCCACGGCGATGGTGTTCTCCGTCTATACCACGATGGATTTTGCACCCTATGGTTACTACGATCTGTGCGGCGCTGTGTTCAAGGTACCGGCGGATGGCTCTAAAACTGGCACCTGGTCCGTGGCGGGCGCCTCGACACAGAGCGTAACCTACAGCGCCTCCACGCCCAGCATCGGTACGACCTTCTCGTCGCTGACCACCCGCAGTTTCTCACTGCTCAGCCGGTCACTGACCTCGGCCACGCCGTCCTACAGCTTCGCGGCCGGCTCCTATTCCAACACCACGACTGGGATCTGACAGCCATGATCATTTCGCATGACCGCCAGACGCTGTTCATCGGCGTGCCGAAGAACGGGTCGCAGACGGCCCGCGCCGTGCTTGGGCAAATCGGTGTCGATCTTTTTGGTGAGATGGGCCGGCATCCAACGGTGCCGGAAGCGATCCAGCTGGCAGAGGCGCGATTCCCAGGCGAGACGATCGCGCCAACCTCAATTTATGCGTTCTGGCGGGATCCGGTTGAGAGGTTCTGTTCAGCTGTGGAGTTCCACAGACGATGCCTGCCGAACTCGTTCATCCAGCTATTTCCGGAGCGGTTCGTCGGTATTCAGCCCCATTGGAGGTGGTTTGAAAACGACAAGCAGGCCGTATCGCCGGAACTGCGCGCTGCTGTCGACGACATTTCTCCGGGCGACATCCTCGGGGTTCTGCCACCGCCACCTGCTCCTGGTGTCCATTTTCAGCCGCGGGGAGGCAATCTCAGTTTTTATCGGTCGCAGTCCGAATGGTTGTATCACCCCGGCGCCACCGTCTTGAATTTTGCTGAATACGAGGTCGGACTCAGGCGGATAGTAGATAGGTTCGGTGGTGACGGCGCCACCGTCGAGATACCGCAGCTCAATGCGGCAGCAAAGCCATTGCCCGTGCTGAGTATCGCGGAAGCAGAATTGGTTCAGGCCTACTACTCTTCGGGTTTGGCCGGAAAAGTTATGATGGCTACCCGTTGGTTTCACCCGCCCTTTTAAGCAGATGTTGGTTTTCCGTGGCCAGTCGAGCGCGGAACGCAGCTTCCATTTTGCGAATATGGGCGGAAACGCTCTGCTGACAGCGCTTCAATTAGCGGGATTGGGCGAGGTCATAGCCAACCCTGCTTGCTGAAGGGATGGAGATTGACACCCGGCGGCGCATACCATCCGCCGGCGCCATAACGTGCGCCGAGTTTCTGCGCGACCTCCTTGTTGCCGAAAGGAATTCGCAACGGCGTGTTGTTTTCGGCCTTCTGAATGTCAGGAGGGGATACGCCGACAATCGTGGCGACACTTGCTTTGGGTTTGCGGGTCCGCTTTTTTGGCATGGTGGATCGAGGGGTGGACGTATCCTCCGCTGGCGGCTTAGCAGATTTTTTCATGCCTGTTTTAGCGCCTGCCTTTTTGGGCGCGTGCTGTTCGAGGAAGCCGCTACAGATGGAGCCAGTCACTGCATAGCCATCCGGAAGTTTGGCGCGTTTCTGGCGGGCTAGGGTTATAGCATACTGCTTCATCGCCGGTGTTGGGGGACGCTCGCCGCCACCACTAAGTGAGGCCGCCCCATACAAGGGGGGCAACCCACCGGGCGCGCCATCCTTCAGCTTGCCGATGATGCGCAGCGCCACGTCGCATACGGCATCGATGGCGCTGACCATCTCTTGTTTGCCAACGACGACATCGTCGAGCAGGCATTCGAGTTGTGCCGTAACGCCAGGATCGACCAGCGCCGGATCCGCTGTCCGAAGAACGCCGTACAAAGTCAGCCCGGTTGCAGTGGGAACGATGTTCTTGGCCTGAATGGTCAGAAAGTCCTGACGCTTAAGCCCGCCTATGATTTCAGCGCGTGTCGCCGGTGTGCCGATCCCTTTGGCTTCTTTAAGTCGGTCGCGCAAAACCTCATCGCCGACAAAACGCCAGGCGTTCTGCATCGCCTCGATCAGCGTGCCCTCGTTATAGCGCGGCGGCGGGCGGGTTTCTTTGTTCTCGATGGTCGGGTTCAGCAGCCGCGCCGTCTCGCCGTTTTTCATCTGCGGCAGCAATTGCGCATCGTCGCTTTTCTCATCGGCCGGCTGCCATTCTGGAAAGGCGGCGCGCCAACCAAGATCCAGCGGCTGGCGACCGGTCGCCTTGAAGGGAAAACCGTTGGCATCGATCGTCGCGGTAGTTTGCCGATAGCGAAAGTCCGGCATGAGCGAGGCCAAATACGCGCGGGCAATCACGTCGAACAGTTTCTTCTCGTCGTTGGAAAGACGCGGCCAGACTTCGCGCAGGCTGTCGATCGTATTGACGTTGGGGATCACGGCATGATGGCTGGCGCCCTCAAGTCCCTTGTCGTGGAACGAACCGTTTGAGCCCTTACGGATCACCGGCGATGGCGGCACCGGGATAGTTTTGAATGACTGGCCCACCTGCAGGCCAGCCACGATCTTGGGCACGTCGCCGATCAGGTTTTCCGGCAAATAGCGCACTTCGGCGCGAGGATAGGTGATGATCTTCTTGCCCTGGCCGTCATACAGCTCCTGCGCGACTTCCAGCGTCTTGGCAGCCGGCCAGCTGAAGCGCGAGGCGCAGAGCTTCTGCAGCGAGGGCAAATCATGCAGCTTGGGCGGACCCTGGCGCTTGTCTTCAACGCGCACCCCAAGCGGGCCCTCAAAGTCCAATGCGGCCTTGACGACGATCTCGGCATCCTTTCGCTTGAGGATCCGCTCCTGCGGTGCATGGCGCATATTGAACTGACCGCCCGCAACCTTGGCGGTGGCAACGATCTCAAAATAAGTCACGGGGACGAAGTCGCGGATTTCCAGCTCGCGCTTACATACAATGGCGAGTGTCGGCGTCTTTACACGGCCAACCCCGATGACGCCCTTGGACCCTCTCCCCAGGATCACCGTCGCGGTTCGGGTTAGCGACAGGTTGTAGATCTGGTCGGCCTGGCGGCGAGCAACCGCGGCGGCATAAAGCCTAGCATATTCTGAATTGGGTTTGGCGCGGCTGAACGCGTCGCGGATGGTCTGGGGATCTTGCGCGGTGAACAGCACTCGCATCACCTCGCCGCGGTAATTGTAGTGCTCGAGAATTTCCTGCCCGATAAGCTGGCCTTCGCGGTCGCAATCGGTGGCGAGCCAGACCCGCTTGGCGGACCGCAGCGCCTCGCGGATAGCTTTCAGCTTGGACGCCTTGTTGCCCCCGTGTGCCGGCCGGGTGGCGTAGAGCCCTTCGGGGCGCAGCAGGATTGGCGACCAACGCTTCCACTCAGGAACCGCATCTTCGGGCTCCGCGAGATCAAACAAATGACCCTCGGCGGGGAGCACTTCACCATAGCGAGAGCCAATCGCAGCGCGCACGTCTTTCGCCTGGCTGGTCTTTTCGGTAATGACGATTTGATCGGCCATTTGAGTTCCGGTCAGAGAGGCGCTGCGTATACTCCGTGCAGAACGTATAGTGAACACAAGCCTGCCGCAAGCTGTCATCTGACGAATTTTTGCCAAACAGAACCTGCCGACGCCATCCCGTGGTGCGGCCTATTCATGGCCGTGGTCGCCAAGCGCGCTGGCAAGGCAGTCGTCGACGGGCCGCTCTGGGCGCGGAACTGGGCCACGTTCGGCAAAGCTGCCGATGAGCCGCAGCTCGGTGATGTGCTGGTGTTCCGCCGCGCTGAGAGTTCCGGCCATGTCGGACTCTATGTTGGCGAGGACTACGGCGCCTACCGCGTGCTCGGCGGCAACCAGTCCGACGGCGTGACCATTACCCGGATCGCCCGCGACCGCTGCGTTGCCGTGCGCCAGCCGATCTACCGCAAGGCGCCTGCGACTGCCAAGCCGGTCCAGCTCGCCGCCAGTGGGGCGCTGTCCGCCAACGAGGCCTGACAGGCCAACACCTTCACGAACCTGCAACCGCCCGCGTTTCCTGCGGGCTTTTTTATGGAGAAATGACATGGAAGATCTGAAACCCTGGTGGGCGTCGAAGGCCATCTGGACCGGCGTCATCGGCAGCGTCTGGGGCGTGGCCGGCATGCTCGGTTTACTGCCGGATGGCCTCAGCCAGGCCGATGTGCTGACCGTGGTGCTGGCGCTGACCGGTATTAGTAGCGTTGTATTTCGGAAGACGGCCAAGGCGCGGATTGGGTGATACGGTGGGATCAATCATTCTTCTGGCGGTGGAAAACATAACGCCAGGACCACCGCCGCGTCGTTGGCTTCGGCCTCTGACAGGAAGTAGCCCTCGAACTGTTCGCCCCCTGTGACGAACCATATGCCGCCCCAGCTGCGCACTGAGATCGAGAACTCCTCTTCAGCAGCGCCATCCCAGGCTGTGTAGCTCTCCCCCCAACTGGCGCGTTCGTCGATTACTTCACAGACATGGTCGACTATGTCCCCCCGAAATTCTTCGGGTGCCTTGGTGTAGGATTCGGCGTCGATCCCCAGTTCCTCAAGGATCATAGTGTTGCTCACCAGAACATTGAGGGTTGGGACGTTTTCAAGGTTCATTAGAGCGCGGTGTTCAAAGCTCATATCGTATCCATCTCGCCTATCGGGGTGGCTGTGACCAGGGCAGCGGGGAGCACTATATTCACCGACACCATCATTAACCCGTCTTATTCATCGGGAGCCTGGATCACGGTTGGCGAGCGTAGTATAACTGACTGATTTGGTTTAGAGAAAGGGTGCTTATACCAAATCCCGATGAGGCTGACTCATGGGGGATTTCCAAGGCGCTGATTTTCTGATTCACCGGAGCAAGCACGAGGAGGCTTGCGATGGCGACGGCGATTGGTGTTCGATCAGATTTCACTTCGAGGGATTTGAGCCGATTTTCCCGACGATGTGACGATCTGGATCAGGCACGGCGGTTGTTGGCGTTGGGCTTGATCCTGGACGGCAGCAGCCGGAGCGAAGCGGCCAAAGCGGCTGGCGTGACGCTGCAGGTCGTGCGGGATTGGGTGATCCGCTTCAATGCTGATGGCCCGGACGGGCTGATGTCACGCAAGG
>Ga0209390_10003363_pt1 | contig 26084 bp, 22 predicted proteins | sample BON01_FD_187212 | JGI IMG/M metagenome (GOLD analysis project Ga0209390, IMG submission 187212) | Freshwater microbial communities from Lake Bonney liftoff mats and glacier meltwater in Antarctica - BON-01 (SPAdes) (version 2) | ecosystem: Environmental > Aquatic > Freshwater > Ice > Glacier... | reverse complement strand
AAAATATTTACAGTTATATTTAGATGAATTCTGTTACAAATTGAACAGAAGATATTTTGGAGAAAAATTATTTGATAGGCTTGTAATTGCAAACATTACAGGGTTATGACAAATTACGGATATACATAATATTTTTTAATGTTTTTCATAATTTGGGGTTTTTGTTAAGGGATTAGGTATTAAAAATCTATATTATCTTAGGTTAAGTGGGAAATACTGCTTTGGTATGTAAAAGCCCAGCAATATAACTTTTTAATTTGGAATAATGTGTGCTTTTTCACAAGCAAGAATAATTAGAAGTTAGTTGGGCTGTGCTGAGTGTTTATTTCTTACAATCTATACGAAGTATTTTTGCTTGGTGTAAGGAGTTGTATGGTAAACGTTTTCATTAAGATCGGGAGTAGGTCAACTTTGTTTGTACAGATTCTTGAGTCCCGTCATTGTCTACATCTTCTATTGAAAAACGCTCAAGAATAAGAGTTCGACTGTCATTTACGAGAATGTTGAACACCCTCAAATTGGGGCCACCGTAATCTAATATTAACTTGGTGTCATTTGAAATTAGTGTCCAAAAATAAAACTCCTCATTCGGTTCGTTTGGGTCACACTTTAAAATGCCATATCTGGTGGTTGCAGTTCCTGAACTTTCATACCGATTAATGTTATCTCTTTCGCATTCGTAAACACTACTGCGATCGGCAAGAATTATTCCATTGGCTCTTACTTCTGCATTCGTTATTCTGAAATTTTTATCAACTATTCTGTCATAACCAGAGAGCACTACGTTGTTTCCGTCGTCGTCACTTTGGCAAGAAGTTCCAGAGACAATCGCTATAATTAAGAACAAAAAGAATTGATACTTCATATTTTAATTTTAAAAGCGCGAAGATAGTTGAATAAAACTAAATGGAGTAAAGGGCAATAAAAACAAGTTTACTATTTTTAACCCATGATACAAAAAGGTAACAAAAAAATCATCGGTGCTTGGACCTTTTACGATTGGGCCAATTCGGTCTACCCCTTGGTTATTACAACCGCTATTTTTCCGATGTTTTACGAATATCAAACCAGTCATGATTCAGATGGCAAGCTGACCGACGATTTAGTTGATTTTTTTGGTGTAAGTTTTAGAAACACTGAGTTATACTCTTATGTTATTTCTGTCTCGTTTATTATCGTGGCCATTATTTCGCCTTTGTTATCCGGTGTTGCAGACTATTCTGATAACAAGAAGAGTTTTCTCAAGTTCTTCTGTTACCTAGGTTCGTTATCTTGTGCATCGTTGTTCTTTTTTGATGTGAACCATATAGAGGTCAGCATGGCTCCAGTGTTATTGGCAAGTGTAGGCTTCTGGGGTAGCTTGGTGTTCTATAACGCCTATTTGCCAGAAATTGCTCCTGCTGAAAATCACGATAAAATATCGGCAACAGGATACTCTTTAGGATATATGGGTAGTTCTATTTTGTTAATTTTAAGTTTAGTGGCTATTATGGGATTTGATATGCCTGCAAAATATGCCTTTCTTTCCGTTGCTGTTTGGTGGATTGGGTTTAGTCAATATACCTATGCCTACTTGCCAAGCGCATCCTATTCTGAAAAGCCCAAAGAAAATAAGTTTACCCGAGGGTTCAAGGAATTGAAGAAGGTCTGGGGGGAGTTGAAAGAATTAACCACGTTGAAACGTTATTTAGGTTCCTTTTTTGTTTACAGCATGGGTGTTCAAACGGTTATGATTATGGCAACTTTGTTTGCGGCGAAAGAAATTAACTGGGAAGGCGATGGGGCCAAAACTGGCCTTATTGTTTCTGTATTAATTATTCAATTTATTGCCATAGGAGGAGCCTACTTATTCTCTTGGATCTCTAGTAAAATCGGGAATATTGCTTCCCTCTCCATTACCTTATTTATTTGGGTGTTGATTTGTATTGGAGCATACTTTATTCATGAACCAATTGAATTTTATGTCATTGCAGGTTCTGTTGGTTTGGTAATGGGAGGCATACAATCGCTTTCCCGTTCTACTTACTCTAAATTACTTCCTGAGACAAGAGACCATGCATCGTATTTTAGTTTCTACGATGTATTGGAGAAGTTGGGGATAGTAGTTGGGACTTTTGCTTACGGTTTTATTGAAGGGTGGACCGGAAGCATGCGGAATTCTATTTTTGCCTTAGGCGCATTTTTTATTGTAGGATTTGTACTCTTATTAAGAGTTCCAAAGAACGAACGAATTACTCCAAATTAGCCCCGAAAAAAAGCCGGCATGAGAACTTTTAAAGGGATGTCGCGGTTTATAAGCTTGTTTGCAGTCTTTTTTTGGTAAATTCCCGATCGGCCACAGTATTCGAACTAGCCGAATTACTGACTAACAAGCAGTCGGGAAGAAGGATTGCGACATTTGATACTTGTAACGGTATTGCTGCTAAAAAGAGTTGACTTGTCGTTACTTTTACAACCTAAAATATTGAAGCTTTGAGTCAAGAAAAGATATACGACATCGCCATTGTTGGCGGAGGAATTGTTGGAGCAGCCACGCTGTATCAAATGCAATTAAAATTCCCTCACTTAGCCATTTTGCTCCTTGAAAAAGAGGATCATCTGGCAGCACATCAAACGGGCAATAACTCTGGTGTAATTCACTCTGGTTTATACTATAAGCCAGGTTCTCAAAAGGCAATAACGTGTGTAAGAGGAAGAAGAGCTTTGGTGAAATTCTCGCAAGAATACAAAGTTGACCATGAAGTATGCGGCAAGGTAGTGGTGGCTACCAAAGAATCTGAGCTTCCGTTTATGGAGAAGATTTTTGCCAATGGGCTAGCAAACGGCACCGAAGATATTGAGAAAATTACAGGGGATCAGGTTCGAGAAATTGAACCTCACTGCAGCGGAATAGCTGGCATTAGAGTGGGGTGTACAGGAATCATTAATTACGTTCAAGCAACGGATAAGATGGCCGAATTAGCCTTGGCTATTCAACCAGAAAGTAAAATATTTTTGGGAGATGCATTTCTTCATGCCCAGCATGAAGGGGGAGTCTCAATCTTGAAAACAGAAAAGACAAGCCATAAAGCAAAGCACATTATTTATTGTGGAGGGCTGCAGTCTGATCGCTTGGCTAAAAAAGATGGAGTAGAACTCGATATGCAAATTGTAGGTTTCAGAGGTGATTATTATGAACTGAATGAGGAGGGAAAACACAAGGTAAAACATTTGATTTATCCTGTTCCAAACCCAGAATTTCCATTTTTAGGAGTTCATTTTACAAGAATGACAAATGGGGAAATTGAATGTGGACCGAATGCTGTATTTACTTTCAAGCGCGAAGGGTATGGAAAAACAGACTTTGATTTAAAAGACACCATGGATGCACTAGGCTATTCAGGTACGTGGAAGTTATTTGCGAAACATTGGAAGTTTGGGTTAGATGAATACAAGAGAGCTTTTAGCAAAAAGTTATTTCTGAAAGGGTTACAAGGGTTGATTCCGTCGCTTACCATGGACGATATCCGACCGGGCAGAGCAGGTGTTCGTGCCATGGCTTTAGGTCCGGATGGTGAAATGATAGAGGATTTTAAAATAGAGTATAAAAACAATAGTATTCATGTGTTAAATGCTCCATCGCCCGCTGCTACTGCTTGTTTGGCTATAGGTGAAGACATTGCTGCAATGGCAGAAAAACGCTTCAATCTACACTAGTTTATGAGCTCAGCTGTACTCGCAGGAATTGTTGCTTTATATTTTCTTTTTCTGTTACTCATTGCCCGTGTTACAGCCAGAGGAGCGGATAATAATTCTTTCTTCGTAGGGAATAAAAACTCTCCTTGGTACTTGGTGGCTTTTGGAATGATAGGTACATCACTTTCCGGCGTTACCTTTATTTCGGTGCCTGGTTGGGTAGGGGCTAGTCAGTTTTCTTACCTGCAAATGGTTTTGGGATACTTGCTCGGTTACATTGTGGTGGCCAATGTATTAATGCCTCTCTACTACCGGCTTAATTTAACTTCTATCTATACGTATCTGGAGCAACGCTTCGGGTTTTGGAGTTATAAAACTGGAGCATTTTATTTTTTATTATCCCGGACAATAGGGGCTGCATTTCGATTGTATTTGGTTGCTAATGTGCTGCAAATTGCCATTTTCGACGATTGGAATATTCCCTACTATTTAACCGTTGCAATTACTATTTTACTTATTTGGGTGTACACTGCTAAAGGTGGAATTAAAACAATTGTTTGGACCGACTCCTTGCAAACATTATTTATGTTGATGGCGGTGGGAGTGGCAATATATCAAATTGGAGATCAACTGGATTTAGGCTTTTCAGAACTAGTGTCTACCGTTAAATCAAGTGATTACTCACAGGTGTTTTTCTTCGACGATTGGAAGGCTCCTAATTTCTTTTGGAAACAGTTTTTAAGTGGGGCATTTATTACCATTGTAATGACGGGCTTGGATCAAGATATGATGCAGAAGAATCTAAGTTGTAAAAACATAAAAGAAGCAAAGTGGAACATGTTTTCAATGAGTATTGTCTTGGTTTTTGTGAACCTGTTATTTTTGGTTTTAGGAGCATTATTATTTATATACTCAAATCAAAACGGTATAGAAGTTCCAATGAAAACAGATGAATTATTCCCCTCCATAGCATTGGGCGAGACCCTGGGTATTTCTGTTGCTATCTTTTTTATATTGGGCTTAATTGCCGCGGCATATTCAAGTGCCGATTCAGCGTTAACAGCCTTGACAACTTCAGTTTGTGTTGACTTTTTACTGATCAAGAATAAACCTGAGAAACAAGCGCAGCGAATGCGAAAAATAACACACATTGTCATGTCTTTTGTGTTGTACTTGGTGATTTTAATTTTTAGTGTAATTAGCGATGAGAGCGTAATTAGCAGCCTATTTAAGGTGGCAGGTTATACTTACGGACCACTCTTAGGGTTGTATGCCTTTGGGTTACTTCATAAAATTCAATTGAAAGACAAGTGGGTGCCAATTGTCTGTTTGCTTTGTCCTGTAATTTGCTACTTTATTCAAGTAAATTCAGAAGAATGGTTAAATGGATATAAGTTCGGTTTTGAGTTATTGATGTTAAACGGTTTCTTGACCTACCTTGGTTTGCATCTGCTGCGCAGAAATTAATTAACAAGGGCTCTTTAAAATAAAATTTTGTTTCTTGCGAATTGTTGTGTCACTTTTAATATCTTGGTACCTAAATTCAAATGAATGAAAAAGTTAATTCTACCCTTTAGTTTACTTCTCATTTTATCTGCTTGCAACGAGCAAGATCAGCGAAAGGCCACAATTGAAAAAGAGGAAGATTCTCATAAAGAGGTTCTTGAGGACAAATATCAAAAAAGGGAGTACTACCCGATACCGTCTCCTGAGCAAATGTTCAGCTTTATTAATGATAACGGAATTGCCTACAATAAATCGCTGGTTCATGATTATAAAGCGGCAGATAATTACCAGCACCCAATTAAAAAAGCCTTGGTTTTTGGAATATATACAGCGGATTTGGCGTATACTGCTGCTTACCAAGACGTAGAGTCAACTGTTAATTTGTACGAAACGGTTCGAAAATTAAGTTTAGAGCTAAATGTTGAGGAACTAATGACCGAGGATATGATGCAAAAAATTCAAGCGAATATGGAAAATCCCGATTCTCTGACTTTGATCGCAGCTGATTCTTATTACAGAGCGATAGAGTATTTAGAGAGTAACGGCGAAGAAGGTAAGTTGTCACTGATGTCTTTAGGTGCATGGATTGAAAGTATCCACATTGCCTTAGGCGCTTTGAAAGACATTGATCTTGGGTCATCAACTATTCAGAGAATAGCAGCTCAAAAAATCACCTTTGAGAATTTATATACTTATTTATCAATTAATAGGGATAAGCTGGGGGTGGAAGCTGAGCTAAACAAACTTCAACGAATTAAGGCGGTATTTGACTCTTTGCAAAAAGGTTCTTCTGCGAAATCGACAACGCAAAAAGGGGAGAAGTTGATCTTCGGGCAAGGCAATAAAATAAAAATGACAATGGAGCAATTTTTAGAATTAAAGTCCGCTATTGAGGTATATAGGTCACAATTAGTAACCCAAAATAAATAAGATTATGAGGCAATTTATACTACTTTTTAGCATTGTTTTAATAAGCGTTACTGTTCCTGCTCAAACGGAGTGTTCGCAATACCATAAAAAAGGCTGTGGCGATAACGACGGGGCTTTTATGAAGTATGACGGTCAGTCTAAAAGTGCTATTATGGCGAAAGGACAGACTTCAGAATTTCATTTGGTTGCTTATGATGGACAAGATTATAGAATTACCGTTTGTAGCGAAGATAATTTAGGAAATGAGATTCGTTTTAAAATTTATGAAAAGCGGAAGGAGTTTGAGAAAGTCAAAGCCGAAGAAGTGGCAGAAACCGAAGGAAGCTCAGAGAATTATGATGACGATGGCTATGAAGATTATTCAGAAGAAGATTATTCTGACGATTCTTATGGTGAAGAGGAGGCTTCTCCTTCCGGAAATAAAAGGCCACAATTCCAGTTGATAAAAGAATTGTTATACGATAATTCACAAGACGCTTACAGTTCATTTATTGAATTCACCGCTGAAGGTTCAATGAGTTTAATTATTGAAGTCAGTGTGCCTGGAGAAGAGTCAAAAATGAAGTTAAAAGTTCGAGAAACAGGGTGTGTTGGGGTTTTAATTGAACACATTAAATCCAAGAACACTGGATTTTAGTCTCGCCATTTTGCTACAAATAAATTGGTCTCTCGGGTTCCACCGTTGTTTCTGTTAGAAGAAAAGACCAAGTGTTTCCCGTCATTAGAAAAAACAGGAAATGCATCAAAAGTAGCATCGTGAGTTACCTGCTCTAAACCGGTGCCATCAATGTTAATCATGTACAAGTTAAACGGGAAGCCTCTTTCTGTATGATGATTCGAAGCAAAAATTACTTTCTCACCGGATGGGTGGAAAAATGGACACCAATTGGCTTTTCCTAAATTAGTTAACTGTCGCAGTTCAGAGCCGTCGGCATTGCAAATGTAAAGCTCCATATTGGTTGGCTCAACTAGGCCTTCTGCTAATAAACCTTTGTACTTCTTAATTTCCTCGTCTGTTTTTGGACGGCTAGATCTAAAAATTAGTTTAGTTCCGTCTGGCGAGAAAAAGGCACCCCCGTCATAGCCTAAATCGGAAGTGATTTGTTTTACGTCTGAACCGTCAATGTTACAGGTAAACAATTCTAAATCACCCGTTCTGATAGAAGTGAAAACGATCTTATCTCCTTTTGGAGAAACGGTAGCCTCGGCATCGTAACCAGGTTCTGTGGTCAATTGACGAATAATATTACCTTCCATGTCAGCAGTGAATATGTCAAAGCTCTCGTAAATCGGCCATACGTATCGGCCATTTGTTCTCTCTGGGGCCGGAGGACAGGCAGAATCTGCCAAATGAGTAGATGCATATACAATGGTGGTATCACCCGGCAAGAAGTACGAACAAGTGGTTCTTCCTAGACCTGTGCTTACCATTTGAGGCATTTCTTCCATTATATTTTCATTTTGCCAATCGAATACAAAGACTTGGTCACACGCTAATTCCCAGGTCGGATTGCTCACTTGAAAAACTAGTTTTGAATCATCGAAACTCCAGTATGCTTCTGCATTGTCGCCACCATTAGTTAACTGGGTTAAACTCGCAAAATGGTTCTCGCCATCATTTATGATGGAAGTTTCAATCGTCAGAGTATCTTGAGTTATTATTTCCTTTTCAGAGGATTTAGGTTTCTTTTCTGCTCCACAAGCAAAAAGGCTACAACTTAAAATGGCTATAAATACGTTCTTCATTTTTCCAATAATTTGAGAACTAAGTTAAGTTTTTCGTAAAAACGAAAGACTAGGATTGTTTAGCTTTGAATTTTATTATTTAGACATATGAAATTGAACTTATTATTTGTGATTTGTACCTGTTCAATAGTGCTTTTTTCTTGTCAGCAAAACAGGATAGATCCCTTATTGATGTTGAAATATGATGTCAATTATTTGGCTTCCGATTCATTGGAAGGAAGGGAAAGTGGAACAGAAGGGGAGAGGTTAGCAGCAGAATACATTTCAAAAAGAATGACCGAAATTGGGTTGACGGAAGGCGGGGAGTCAGGATATTTACAAACGTTCGATTTTTCACCAAAGGCAAATCCGCATGATGAGCAGTTGGATTCAACTAAAACGATACAGGTTTCGAATGTGTTGGGAATGATAGACAATGGGGCGAACAAAACGGTTGTCATCGGCGCGCATTACGATCATTTAGGGCATGGGATATCGGGCTCATTGCAGGCTGAAAAAGACGGAGCAATTCATAATGGGGCAGATGATAATGCAAGTGGAGTGGCTTTAATGTTGGCTTTAGCAGAAGAGTTAAAAAAGAGCGAGACTGCTAAGAAATGCAATTATCTCTTCATGGCCTTTTCTGGTGAAGAGATGGGATTGTTAGGCTCCAATTATTACTGTAAAAACCCAACGATTAATTTTGATGAGGTACATTACATGTTGAATTTCGATATGGTAGGAAGATTGGACACTTCGAAAGGTGTGGCCATTAATGGAGTCGGGACAAATCCGAATTGGACAAACGAATTAGAGCAATCAAATTGGGGAAATTTGCCTTTAGTTTATGGTGAGTCGGGCACAGGGCCTTCGGATCACACGTCGTTTTACTTGCAAGATATTCCAGTGTTACACTTTTTTACAGGGCAACATGAAGATTACCACAAACCGACTGACGATGTAGAAAAAATAAATTATTCTGGGATTCATACTTTGAAAACATTTATTGTTCGGTTGGCAGAGCAGTTGGATTCGAAGGATCAATTGGAGTTTGTAAAAACCAAAGATGAGAGTGAAGATAATCCGCGCTTTACGGTAACGCTTGGTGTAATGCCAGATTATTTATTTCAAGGGGACGGTATGCGTATTGATGGAGTTACTCAAGGGAAGCCTGCAAGCAAAGCCGGCTTCTTGAAAGGGGATGTTGTAATTCAAATGGATACTGTTATTGTAGATGGCATGCAAGCCTACATGAAAGGGTTGAGTCTATTCGAAAAAGGTGATTCTACACTTGTAAAGGTGCAACGTGGGAAAGAAGTGATAGAAGAAATGGTGAATTTTTAACTAGACAATTCCTTCCTCACCATACTCATTGCAGCCATGGCGCTTCTGCGAATGTTTCGGTCTCTATCTTTCTCAAATAAAAACTTTTTAGAAACAACTCCTTTTTCCGAGGCAATTGCAATCCAAACGGTTCCGACAGGCTTTTCGTCAGTGCCACCTCCAGGGCCTGCAATTCCAGAAGTGGCTATTGAAAAGTCTGTTTTCAATAAATTACGTGCTCCATTTGCCATTTGCTCAACGACAGTCTTACTTACCGCTCCTTCATCTTCGATTGAGTCTTTTGAAACTCTCAATGTTTCAATTTTTACCTGATTGTCATACGATACAAAGCCTCCCAAGTAATACGCAGAGCTTCCTTCTTTGGAGGTAAGCAAATGCGCAATATATCCTCCGGTGCAGCTTTCAGCTGTAGAAATGGTCTTTTTGTTTTTAATCAATAACTTGGCTAAGGCTTCTTCCATTGAAATGTCATCTTCTCCAAATATATATTCAGGAATAAGCCGGTGTAATTCTTGTGCTTTTCTGAGTACTTTTTCCTGCAATGGCACTAGCGCTGTTCCCATCGCGGTTAGACGAACTCTTACAATTCCTGGAGACGGTAAATAGGCTATTTTTATTTCATCAGCAATTAAACTGGTCTCCCAATCTTGAATCAGTTCTACTAAAAATGACTCACCAATACCTTCTGTCATAATGGTTTTATGAAAAATGGCTGGCAACGGAAAAGTTTCCTGCACTTTTGGCAATACCCGTTCACTCATCAAGTGTTTCATCTCATAGGGCACACCTGGCATACTCACAAAAATGGTGTTGTTTCTTTCGAACCACATGCCACTTGCAGTTCCCATTTCGTTTAAAAGTACGGTGCATGCTTTTGGTAAATCAGCTTGTTGGTTATTGGTTTCCAACATTTCTCTGCCTCTTTCTTTGAAAAAAGACTGAATTTTCTCTAAAACCTCTTCGTTTCGTTCAAGATATGTTTCAAAATACTCACACAAAACATGTTTTGTAATGTCGTCTTTTGTTGGGCCTAACCCTCCTGTAATAAACACCAAATTAGCAGCGGAATGTTCTGCAGCTAATAGGGCGTTTTTGATAGCATTTCGTTCATCTCTAATAGATGTTATTTGGCTTACTTGCATACCTAAAGCATTCAATTTTTTGCCCATCCAGGCAGAATTTGTATCTATAGTTTGGCCAATAAGAATTTCATCACCAATGGTGATCAGCTCTGCTTGCATATAGGGTTTTATAGGTAAAAGGGTTTATAGTCACCACCTAATTGGGATTGTGAAAATCCCTGGATAATACCCAAAGGTGTTACACTCAATACAGGAACTTTAGAATGATTTACAATTTGTTGGGCATATTCTCCAACAAAAAACCCGGTGAAATTTTCTTGGTCTGTCATGATTGCAATCAAATCTGCTTTAACAGTTTGAGCAAAATTTAAAGTCATGGTTGCAATATTTCCTTCAGTTAGAATTGTTATTTCATGGGAAATACCTTTATGCTCTAAATGTTCGGCTACTTGTTTAACTTTTAAATTCATAATGGCAACATCATCATCTTCTTTCATGAGCTGAGCAATGTGAACTTTACTTCCAAACGCTTGCGCAAGTGCAACTACTTCAGAAACTTTGTCTCTGGTATGTTGTGAGCTGTCAATTGGTAATACGATATTTTCAAACCCCATTTTGTCAGCTTTCTCTTGTACCGTCAATACAGGCACTGATGCAGAAGTTACAACACGATAAGCATTGCTTCCTAAGAAAAACTCTTCGAAACCACTAACTCCATGTGTTCCCATAACAATAAGGTCTGCACCACAGTCTTTTGCTGTAGTAATAATTCCTTTAGACACACTTCCTTCCTTTACTTCGATGTTATATTCGATGTTGTGTTGTTTACTAAACTGTTCCCCGATGTCATTCAACTCCTCGGTCACCATTGATTTCAATGATTCATAATCAGGAAGACTTGCCGATGTAGCGGTAAGGTTTGGTAAAACATCGATGGTTGAAGTTTTATAAATATGAACCAAATGCAATTCAGAACCAAATGCTTTACACAAATGAGCCGCATGTTCAAGAGCTAATTTTGAAGCATTAGAAAAGTCAATAGGAATTAATATCTTTTTTACTTGGAATTGATGTTTCATGGTTACTTTATTTTTTATAAAGGTACTCAATTCATTTTATTCCATTGTAAAATGGGAAGCTAAGTATGAAGTTTTTTGTAGTTTCGTAGTAAAACACCATCGTTATGATTCACCCTTCCGAATTAATACTGAATCCTAACGGATCAATTTACCATTTGGCACTGAAACCGGAGCAAATTGCGACTAAGATTATTGTAGCTGGCGACCCGCAACGAATAGCAACTATTTCAGCTAAATTCGACTCGATTGAGTGTAAAGTGGAGAATAGAGAGTTTATTACGCATACCGGAACTTTTAACGGTCAACGAGTAACTGCATTAGCAACAGGAATAGGAACAGATAATATTGATATTGTCTTGAATGAGCTAGACGCTTTGGTCAATTGTAACTTACAAGAGCGAACGGTAAAAGATAAATTAACTTCCTTAGAAATTGTTAGAGTGGGCACTTGTGGCTCAATTCAAGAGCACGTACCTGCAGATGAAATTGTAGTCTCTACTCATGCTATTGGCTTAGATGGCCTCATGAATTTTTACGAATTCGAAATGGATGCTGAGGAAGATGAAATGTTTGAAGCTTTCAAAGTTCAAACGGCCTGGAATGAAAGATTTAATAAGCCATACTTGGTAAAAGGATCGAGTTCTTTAATTGCGAAAATTGGGAAGGGTTTTCACCCAGGAGTGACAATGACTGCAAATGGATTTTATGCTCCACAAGGGCGGAGGTTGCGTTTGTTGCCAAGACATCAAGGAGTAAATGATGACTTAAGAAAATTTGACTTTAAGGGGAATAAAATTGTGAACTATGAAATGGAAACTTCGGCTTTGTATGGGCTGAGTAATTTGATGGGGCACAAAGCGTGCACCGTATGTGCTGTGGTTGCCAATCGGTATGCAAACTCCTTTAGTAAAGACTATAAGCCTGTTATGAACAAGCTTATTGACGATGTTCTGGAACGACTAACGTCATAGGCGTAGAAAGAAAACATACTTTTTTCGAAATTCTTACAAGTGCAATTCCCAAGGTAAAATGTGCCTCAAATTCAAGTTACTTTAAAGCATATTTATGTGAAGGAAAAAATAATGCAACGGCGCGTTGCCTTTGCTCTGTCCTATCTAAAGTGATTTAAAATAGCATTACAGCCCATTATTTACGTTAAAATTTGTTCCGTTTATTTTTAATGGGTTTGTGATGCAGGTAGGTTAACAACTGATGTAGAGTGCAATAGTTTTACGAGGATTGTTGACGTTTTATTTTCTGTGTTTCCTGTAGAAGAATGTAAAGAGATGAGATAGATTACTGAGTCATGGTTTTTTGTGGTATACTCCTTTCAATGCTATTTTTCATCAACAGAAGTAGCCCTTTTTGTTTGCTCTAGCTGCCATTGGGTATTTGGATTGCGATTAAATTATTATCTAAGAAAAGGGAAAGCTCTGGTTTCCATGGCTTAGTGTCTCAGGGTTTTTTGGCGAATAATTTGGTAATTATTTTTTAAATCAGCTTGTTATGCCTTAGTTTGTTGGTGTTACTTCCATGTTTATCGGCTTAGCGTTCCCCTGTTATTGAAGAAGTATATAATTTATTTTGTTTAACATTTTTAGGTTCAAAACTTCATTTTATTTAAATTCAAGAGAATGGTCTTTGTCTATCTTTGGTAGATATGAAAGATGCTTTAAGAATTTCTGCACTAATTAATCTTTTGGACGACCCTGACGAAACTGTTTTTACTCAGGTAAGTCAAGAATTATTAAGTTTTGGTGAGCTAGTGGTGCATGAGTTGGAAAATGCATGGGAGAACTCTTTTAATGAAATTTTACAGTCCCGAATTGAATCTATTATTCATCAAATTCAATTTCAAGAAGTAAAGAAGCGCTTAACGGAATGGAAAAATGGGGAAACTCACTCGTTGGTTGAAGCAGCCATTATTTTAACGCACTATCAATATGCTGAATTAGACGAAGTTGCCATTCGTAAGACGGTAGAGAATTTATTCCGGCAATGCTGGCTTGAAATAAAACCCGATTACACAGCCTTAGAGAAAGTTCATGTGCTCAATAAAGTTTTCTTTGAGATTAACGGCTTTGATGGCAATAGAGAAGATTACAATGCGCCACGTAATTCGTATATAAATAATGTTTTGCAGTCAAAGAAAGGGAACCCAATTAGTATTTCTATGCTCTATTTAGAGTTGGCGGAACGGTTAAAATTGCCGATTTATGGCGTTAACTTACCGGAGCATTTTATTGTTGCATATTTGGTTTTACCACTCCGTTATTTGGAAACGGTGGATGAAGAAAGTATTTTGTTTTATGTAGATCCTTTCAATAAAGGGTCTCTTTTTCAACGAGGGGATATTGAAGATTACTTGAATAAGTTAAAAATTGACAAGCAAGAAAAGTTTTTTATGCCTTGCACAAAAATGACGGTTGTAAATCGAATGATTAATAACTTGATGCACGGGTACAATAAGAATGGTCAATTGGCAAAGGTGGAAGAGTTGAAGATTCTTAAAAACTGCCTCACGTAAATTTTCTGAGCATCCGTTCAAAATCCCTATCTTGGGTTTTTATTTTTTGAAAACTATGGAAGGAATATCAGAAGTTACAGCTTTCATTACTAACGACGCAGTTGTTTTAGGAATTTTAATGACCATTTTAGCTGTTATTTTTAAAACCTCAGGCAGTAAAAATCCGGCACTAGTAAAATTCTACAAGGTGATTCCTGCCTTACTCCTTTGTTATTTCGTTCCGTCTGTACTGAACTCTATCGGCTTTATTTCTGGGGAGAGCTCTAACTTATATTTTGTTGCTTCTCGTTATTTATTGCCGGCGTCCCTGGTATTACTCTGTTTAAGTATTGACTTAAAAGGAATTGTAAAATTGGGCCCAAAAGCAATTATCATGTTTTTTGCAGGTACGTTGGGTATTATCCTCGGTGGACCGATTGCTATTTTGGCTATTTCTGCCTTTGCTCCTGAGTTAATTGGAGGCTCCGGTCCTGATGAAGTTTGGAGAGGGTTAGCAACCGTTGCTGGAAGTTGGATTGGGGGAGGAGCGAACCAAACTGCAATGAAAGAAATTTACGGAGCAAGTGATAAGCTTTTCTCTGCAATGATTACAGTAGACGTTATTGTTGCGAATATTTGGATGGCTTTTTTATTGATAGGAGCAGGAATGTCTGAGAAGCTTGATAAAAAGTTGAAGGCAGATTCTTCGTCTATTGAAAAAGTGAAAAAAGGAATAGAGGATTATACAGCAAGTATTACGAGGGTTCCAAACCTCACGGATATAATGATTATTTGTGCGATTGGCTTTGGTGGAACTGCCATTGCGCATTTTGGAGCAGATTTGATTACTCCAATCATGCAAACGAAGAAGGAATTTTTAGGAGAATACCGACTCACCTCTTTGGCGAGTCATTTCTTTTGGTTGGTGGTAATTGCTACTATTATGGGGTTGATTTTTTCATTTTCAAAATTAAAAGCTTACGAGGGGGCAGGAGCTTCAAAATTTGGGAGTGCTTTTTTATACATATTGGTCGCTACCATCGGAATGAAGATGGATATTTTAGCCATTTTTGAAAACCTTGAGTTGTTCTTAATTGGAATTATTTGGATGATTGTTCATGTTATTATTTTACTTGTAGTGGCAAAAATTATCAAGGCTCCATTTTTCTTTGTTGCAGTAGGTAGTCAGGCTAACGTGGGTGGAGCCGCCTCAGCGCCAATTGTTGCCTCAGCATTTAGTCCTGCATTAGCTCCTGTTGGTGTATTGTTAGCGGTATTTGGCTATGCAGTGGGGACCTTTGGAGCAATCTTTTGTGCGCAGTTAATGCAGTTGGTTTCGCAATAGAAGTGAGTTGAAAATCGTTTAATTAGGAAGTGCGAATGTGCAGTTGACATATCTTTTAGATTCTTGGAAACCAAGAAATATAGAAGATTGGGACTTTTCATTCTTTTTAAATCGAAAGTATAATTTTAGATTCAGCAAATCATTTACCTTTGAAGAAAGTATAAAAGTAAAAGCTGAAATAGACACACTTTTAACAAAACTAAATAATAAATAAAACCATGACCTGGATTCCTAAACTCTTGTTAAACGCTGCGGCCTTAATCATTGCCTCTTACTTACTTCCGGGTGTGGAGGTAGATAATTATTACTCTGCTGTTATTGTTGCCATTGTTTTGGCAATATTGAACGCGTTGGTAAAACCATTATTAATTATTGTCACCATTCCGATTACCATTTTAACCTTAGGCTTGTTCCTCTTCTGCATCAATGCTATTATATTATTGATGGCCGATAAACTTGTCGACGGGTTTGATGTTAATGGATTGTTATGGGCACTGCTCTTAAGTTTAGTCATGTCCATTTTAAATTCCATTTTTGGATTAAGTAATACCTCAAATCAACCTAAAAAGAAATAGTATGAAGTACACAGAGCCAATGTTTAAGGCTGAAGAGCTGCAAGGCAAAACCATTTTAATAACCGGTGGCGGAACTGGTTTGGGAAAATCAATGACCAAATATTTCATGCAATTGGGTGCCAATGTGATTATTGCAAGTAGAAAACAAGAGGTTTTAGATGCAACTGCCAAAGAGCTAACGGAAGAAACCGGCGGTAAAATATTGGCCATAGCTTGCGATGTAAGAAAGCCACTAGAAGTAGAAAAGTTAATTGAAAAAGGAGTTGAAACCTTTGGAGAAATAAACGGTTTGGTGAATAACGCAGCCGGTAATTTCATTAGTCCTACCGAGCGTTTATCGCCAAAGGCTTTTGATGTAATTGTAGATATCGTGCTAAAAGGGTCTTATAACTGTTCGCTTTTAATCGGGCAGTATTGGATTAAAAATAAAATAGCAGGAACTGTATTAAATATCGTCACAACCTATTCTTGGACCGGTTCTGGTTATGTTGTTCCTTCCGCTGTGGCAAAGGCAGGTGTTTTAACCATGACACGTTCACTTGCGGCAGAGTGGGCGAAATACGGAATTAGAACAAATGCGATTGCTCCCGGACCATTTCCAACAACTGGGGCGTTTAGTAGATTGTTTCCTGAAGGATTAAAAGAAAAGATTGATCCATTAAAACGAATTCCATTAAAGAGATACGGAGAGCACCAGGAGCTAGCTAACCTAGCTGGGTATTTAATGTCAGAGTTTTCTGCTTACGTAAATGGCGAGGTGGTAACCATTGATGGTGGCGAATGGCTGTACGGAGCAGGAGAGTTTACTGGATTAGATGCCGTTCCTGCTGAAATGTGGGACCACATAGAGAAAGAGGTGAGAGGAAAGAATAAGAAGTAGAGTATTGATGCAAAAGACCTCCAAGATTTAAAAACCTTGGAGGTCTTTCTCTGTTAAGAAAAAAACCGCTTAACTATTCACATGATCAAAGTTGCTTGGGATCCCATTTATATTCATCCGTTGCCGGATAATCATCGTTTTCCGATGGAGAAGTACGAACTGCTGCCAAAGCAGCTGTTGCACGAGGGAACTCTGGTGGAAGAAAACTTTTTTAGGCCTAAAAAAATTGCGTTACAAGATGTTTTTGCGATTCATGATAAGGAATACTGGGAGAAACTCTCAGGGTTACATTTGACACGTCAAGAACAATTGCGTTCTGGTTTCCCACATTCAAACGAGTTAATTGAACGAGAACTCTTCATTACGGGGGGGAGTGTAGAAGCTGCAAAATATGCGTTACAGTATGGAGTGGCTTTTAACATTGCAGGAGGTACCCACCATGCTTATGCCAATCGAGCGGAAGGCTTCTGTTTACTCAACGATCAAGCCATTGCATCTTCTTATTTACTGCGAAACAATTTGGCGTCTAAAATATTGATTATTGATTTGGACGTTCATCAGGGAAATGGTACCGCCAAAATATTTGAGAATGAACCTAGGGTTTTTACCTTTAGCATGCACGGGGAACACAATTACCCGCTTCGGAAAGAAAAATCAGATTTGGATGTAGGTGTGTCAGATGGAATAACAGGGGCGGAATACTTAAAAATACTAAATCATCATTTGCCAAGTATAGTGGAAAAAGTACAACCGGACTTTATCTTTTACCAAAGCGGAGTAGATATTTTGGAAACGGATAAATTAGGTCGTTTAGCCGTGAGTATTAAAGATTGCAAACGGCGAGATGAGAAAGTCTTGCAGTTGGCGCATGACAAGTCTATCCCCATAATGGTATCGATGGGCGGAGGGTATTCGAAAGAGATTAAGTACATTGTAGAAGCACATGCAAATACCTATCGAGTTGCAAATGAGCTTTGGGACTAATTTGGATGAATTTGCGAAAATTTGCTCTCTCCCATGTGCGCAGTTGGGAAGAATAAATCAACTCATTTTCTTTTTTTAAAAAATGGCTTTGAAGCTGAACTCCAAAGCCATTCCCAACAAAACAAGAAAACCTTTTCACCAAGCAGCTAGTGGAAAGAGTTTTCAGAAAAACTCATGTATTTAACGAACAATTCTTGTATTTATTTCATTGAAATTGCAAGGGAAGTCTCACTTTTGCAAAAAAATAATAAAAGTTGATGGAATCTTATTTCTCTTTTGCTCTTCTGTGCTTTACTTCATTCATTACGTTAATGAATCCGCTGGGAATTATGCCAGTATTTATGACTATGACCGGTTCCTTGAACAAAGAGGAGCGCAAGCAAACCGCCAAGAAAGCCAATATCGTTGCTGCCATAACGTTGATTGTGTTTGCATTCTCTGGGCAGTTGTTGTTTAAGTTTTTTGGAATATCTGTAAATAGTTTCAGAATGGTGGGTGGAATTATTTTTTTCATGATGGGATGGGACATGCTGCAGGCGAGACTGGTAAAAGTAAAAATGAGTAAAAAATCTGTGAATAAAGAATATGTTAATGATATTTCAGTTACCCCACTGGCTATTCCAATGATTTGTGGACCAGGAGCAATTACTAGTTCAATTGTTTTAATGGAGGATGCAAAAACTTTGGAAATGAAAGGCATTGTCATTGGATCCATTTTACTTGTTTGCTTTTTAAGTTATTTGGTATTATGGAGCTCAGGTAAAATAACCGTTTGGATCGGCGAAACAGGGAATAAAATTATGATGCGTTTAATGGGATTAATAGTGATGGTTATTGCAGTTGAATTTTTCTTTAGCGGATTGAAACCTATTTTAATAGAAATAATTAATGCGAAAGCATAAGAAGGCATACACCCTTATTTTAATTAGCGTAGTTGGATGTGTATTCATTAACTTAAAATCGATTATTTACGGCGTGCAGCAAGGCGCTGGTCAAGCCGGAGTGCTGTGGAATGCTCAAGAGATAGAAGAGTTGTTGCATGATTCTAGTTTTCCTGATTCTACGAAGGAGAAGTTGAAATACATTAATGAGGTGAAGGTTTTTTCTGAAGTATTTTTGGGCTTACAGCAAACCGAGAATTACTCTACCTTTTACGACCAAAAAGGCAAACCCATTCTTTGGGTGGTAACTGCAAGTCCGGAATTTGAAGTAAAAGCTTACGAATGGTCGTTTCCCATTGCAGGAAGTTTTCCCTACAAAGGCTTTTTTGATATAGAAAAAGCCAAAACGGAGCAGCAAGAAATGATATTTAAAGGCTTTGATACGGAGCTAGATGAGGTGAATGCTTGGTCAACTTTGGGCTGGTTTAAAGATCCTGTGTTGTCTTCCATGCTGCAACGAAGTCCTGGATCATTGGCTGAATTGATAATTCATGAGTCAACTCATGCAACCTTGTATGTAAAAGACAGTGCAGCGTTTAATGAAAATTTAGCAAGTTTTGTGGGCAAGCTAGGTGCAGAGCTGTTTTTGGCTTATAAGTTTGGGGAGAAAAGTAAGGAGTTGAAAGAGTACATGAACTCCCGAATTCGAAGAAATGCTTACAAAGATTACCTAAGAACAGAAATTAACAAGTTGAATGCGTTTTACGCCGGCATGGATACGACTCAAACAATGGTGGAAAGAAGAACTTTAAAGAGAGGGCAAATTGAACGTATTCAGGAAGGGTTGTTTGAGATAAATTTCTTTTCAGATTCGCTAAAGGGAAGGAAATGGTTGAACGAAATAGAATTTAACAATGCCTATTTTTCAGGATTTTCTACCTATTCAAGTGATTTGCCAAAGTTGCAACGACAATTGGATACGGAGTTTGATGGAGAGTTGAAAAAGATGCTAACTTCGTTTAAGAGCAAATATGAATCTATGTAACTATGAATAAACCAACAACTGAGTCAGAAAGTAAGTACAACGATTTAGAAAAAATGAGTGCAGAAGAAATTCTCACCAACATTAATAAAGAAGATAAAATAGTTTCGTATTCGATTGAAAAAGTAATTCCCAATATTTCTGAAATCATTCCTTTAATTGTCAGTCGATTGCAAGATGGTGGGCGCTTGTTTTACATGGGAGCAGGAACGAGCGGAAGGTTAGGTGTTGTCGATGCTTCAGAATGTCCTCCAACCTTTGGAGTAAGCGATGATTTGGTAATTGGATTGATCGCTGGTGGTGATTCTGCGATTCGGAAAGCAGTAGAATTTGCAGAAGACGATACCGAGCAGGGATGGAAAGATCTGGAAGCGCACAACGTATCTGAACTTGATTTTGTTATTGGTATTGCTGCATCAGGCACTACTCCGTATGTAATAAGTGCAGTTGAAAAATGTGAGGCCAATAACATAAAAACAGCTTGTATTTGCTGTAACGAAGGATCTCCTTTAGCTGCGGCTGTCTCTTATCCGATCGAAGTGGTGGTGGGTCCAGAATTTATAACTGGCAGCACTCGAATGAAGGCCGGAACTGCGCAGAAATTGGTTTTAAATATGATTTCTACTGCCGTAATGGTGCGTTTGGGAAGGGTAAAGGGCAACCGGATGGTAGACATGCATTTGTCAAATAATAAATTGGTAAAACGCGGTATTCAAATGCTGACTACCGAGTTAAACGTGAGCTATGAAGTAGCTAAAGATCTATTAGAGAAATATGGTAGTGTTCGAAATGCAATATCTAATTTTTGATCGCTTGTTAACTTCGATACAAATTTTATCCCTTTACAGAAAAACTACTCCGTCCGGCAAGCTACTTTTTGTTTTAAGATCAGTTTTAATTCTACCTTCCATAGTCGGTGGCGCTGAGCGAAGTCGAAGTGTACATTTTTTATTCAACCCTTAAACATTTTGAAACACTAGCCGTTTTCTAAGCCATGCATGCCATTGAACCCCATTATCGTTGGAGAGATTACTACATCGCTTCAGAAGACAAAAAATCGCCATTTTATGGCAGAATATACAGTGAATTTGAATTCACGCATGCCATCTATGACCATGTAATTCACCCGCAATGGGACGAGATTGAATCACCTACGCTTTACATTAAAATTCTTTACGTCGATTACGATCAAGGTTTTGCAACGATAGAGATGATAGGGGAGTGGAACGATTTGTTGCACAACGACATTATGTTTTTAAAGCGCAACGTTATTGATGAGTTGGTAGGTGCAGGCATCGACAAGTTTATAATGGTGGGCGAAAATGTTTTAAATTATCATTTTTCAGATGACTCTTATTACGAAGAATGGTTTGACGATGTAGAAGAAGGGTGGATTGCCTTCATCAACTTTCGAGAGCACGTAATGGCTGATTTTCAAGATGCAAACATTGATTATTATATGGTAGCCGGGGGCGATTTAGAAGACCTGAATTGGCGGACCTATACGCCTCAAACCATGTTTCAAAAGGTCGAGAGTTTGGTGGTTAAACGCTTAGGTGTTTAAAATTTCGAAGGAGGAGTCTGGGAATTACGAGTAGTTTTTTAAGGAAGGTGCATTGTGAAGCTATCCTTTTTGTACTTGAGAAACTCATGTATTTCTATACCTGCAAAGTTTTCAAATCTCTATACAGCCCATCTTCTTTTACAATCAACTCATCGTGTGTTCCGCTTTCTGCAACACTTCCGTTGCTAAGTACCACGATCTGATCTGCTTTCTTAATGGTAGAAAGTCGATGAGCAATCACAATTGAAGTTCGCCCTTTCATAAGTTCGTCCAGTGCTTCCTGAACTAGGAATTCTGATTTGGAGTCTAATGCACTCGTGGCTTCATCTAAAATTAAAATTTTTGGATTCTTTAAAATCGCTCTAGCAATGGCAATTCGCTGTCGTTGACCACCTGAAAGTTGAACTCCTCGCTCACCAACTAAGGTCTCAAATTGTTCTGGGAACTCTTCAATAAACTCTAAGGCATTTGCTTTTTTGGCAGCAGCACGGACGTGTTCTTTTGTTGCATTAGGGTCACCGTATAGGATATTCTCGTAAATGGTGCCTCCAAAAAGAACAACATCTTGCGGCACAATGGCCATCGAAGAACGCAGCTTTTCAAGTTTGTAGTCCTCAATGTTTTTCCCATCTACTCTAATAACTCCTGAAGTAGCAGTATAGAATTTAAGCAATAAGGCAGTAATTGTCGTTTTTCCTGCTCCAGAAGGGCCTACTAGAGCTACTTGCTGACCATTCTCTACACTAAAACTTAGCCCGTTTAACACAGATACGTCGCTCCTGTTTGGATAGTTGAAGGATACATTGACAAATTCAACCCTTCCTTGCTCAACCTCTATGTTTTCTTTTTCTACATCCTTAGATGACTCTTGTTCTTCATCTAAAATTTCCATTAGGTTCTCGGTGGCTCCAATCGCTTTTTGCAATTGAGAATATAAGTCGGCAATACCGCCCAAGCTGGCGCCCACAAAAACAGAATATAAAATAAAGGTGAATAAATCACCAACGCTTAATGCATCTTCTTGCACGAGAATTACGCCATACCAAATCACGGCTACAATGGAACCAAAGAGGCAGAATATAATAAAGGAAGCAAAAGCCCCTCTCCAAATGGCGGCCTTTAAGGAGATCGCAATTACTTCATCTGTTTTTTTCTTGTATCGAAGTGACTCAAAAGCTTCATTTACGAAAGCTTTCACAGTAGCTATACCTTGCAAGGTTTCTTCAACAATAACGTTGGAATCAGCAATTTTGCCTTGCGCTTCTTTTGAAAGGCCTTTGATTTTCTTTCCGAAAATAATGGCAATAACAATTACTACCGGAACTAAGGCTAGCATTAACAAAGTCAGCTTTACCGAAATGTAAGTCAAAAGGCCAATTCCAATAATGATAACTAAAATTTGCCGTAAAAACTCAGCAATGGTAGTGGTCAGTGTTTCTTGCAGCAGGGAAATGTCAGAAGAAATTCTACTCGTTAACTCTCCAATTCTACGTTCACTGTAAAACACCATTTTTAACTTCACCAAATGATTGTAGGTGTCTTGCCGCAATGCGGCCAGTGTTTTTTGCGTAACAATAGCAAAAAGGTAAATTCTAAAGAATGAAAAGATAGCGTTTAAAAAGAAAACACCCAACAGTATTAAGGCGATTTTGTTAATGTCTCCTACCAAATCAGACTTTGCAGCATCCACTAATTGACCTGTGAAGTAGGGGAATACCATAGAAGCTAAACTACTTAGGAGTAGAAATATAAGCCCGATAGCGAAGGTGCCTGAATACGGTTTTACATATTTGAAAAGTCGTAAAGACTTAGCTAAACCCTCTTTCGTAATCTTTTTCTTGGGTTCATCGTTGTCTTTTTGACCTCTTCTTCCGAATTTTGCCATGAATTATTTTTGTGCAAAAGTAACCATTCATAGAATCCAAAAGGGGTAAAAAAAAATACTAAACGATGTTGGGAGAATGATTAAAAATTATTACTTTTGTCAACCGTTTTAAACGAAAAAAGAAACAGCGATGAAAAGAACATACCAACCTTCGAAAAGAAAAAGAAGAAATAAGCACGGATTTAGAACTAGAATGGCCTCTGCTAATGGTAGAAAGATTTTAGCTAGAAGAAGAGCGAAAGGTAGAAAAAGCTTGACTGTTTCTGCTGAACCAAGAGCATAATTATTTTTTTATATAAGATTTAGGAAAGGAGTTGCAACTGCAGCTCCTTTTTTTGTGCCCATTTTTTTCTGTGCGGTCCAATTAAAATGAAATGTAGTTAGCTTGCAAAGCTTAATTTTGGTCTGTATTTAAATTCGAGTGATGATACGAGTAGCCATAAATGGATTTGGAAGAATTGGAAGAATGACAACAAGAGTGTTGTTGGAGAGAGAGAATGTTCAAGTGATTGCCGTTAACGATTTAGCCGATACAGCCACCTTGGCACACCTTTTTAAATATGATTCGGTTCATGGAGGTTTCAACGGAACAGTGGAAGCCAAAGAAAGGGAAGTGTTGATTAATGGGACTAGTGTCGCCTTTTCAAACGAAAGAGATCCTGAAAATTTACCTTGGAAGGAATTAAAAATTGACATTGTAATTGAATGTACCGGATTATTTAGGACCGTAGAAACGGCATCGAAGCATTTAACTGCAGGAGCGAAAAAGGTAATTATCTCGGCGCCTGCAAAAGATGCAGCTATTAAAACTGTCGTATTAGGAATTAACGAGGAGATTTTGGATGGCTCAGAAAAAATCGTGTCCAATGCATCATGCACCACAAACTCCTTAGCGCCATTGGTAATGGTAATTGACGAATTGTGCGGGATTGAAAGTGGCTACATTACAACGGTACATTCATACACTGGCGACCAAAAGCTACACGATGCTCCACACAGAGATCTACGACGAGCAAGAGCGGCTGCGGTAAGTATTGTGCCTACAACCACGGGCGCGGCAAAAGCCATTACTAAAATATTCCCTCATTTGGAAGGTAAGTTGGGCGGCGCGGGAATTAGAGTTCCTGTGCCCGACGGTTCGTTAACTGATTTTACCTGTGTGGTAAAAAATCCTAAATCGGTCGAACTAATTAATGCCGCTTTTAAAGCCGCTGCAGAAGGGGAGCTAAAAGGAATTTTGGCCTACACCGAAGATCCTATTGTTTCGATAGACATTGTTGGGAATCGTCATTCAAGTATTTTCGATGCTCAGTTAACTTCAGTTATTGGCAATATGGTGAAAGTAGTAGGCTGGTACGACAATGAAATTGGGTATTCCAATCGCTTGGGCGATTTAGTGGAGAAGGTGGGCTAGTATGAAGTACGAATAACTCAACGGCTCTCGTTTTTTTGATAATTGTAAATTTTAAACTGGCAGATTACCTGCAAATCAGTCTCGACGTTAAATTTGGCTTACTTTTTTTAAGAGTAAAAAATTTTATTTCCTGTGGAAACTAAAAATTGTTATTCATATTTGGACAACTGGATATTTATAGTAGAACAGGATTTTTTTAAGTTTAAAACAATTGGGCCTTCTACTAGCTAAAGTTGGATCAGAACTCAATTAACTCAGAGAAGAGTCATAATATTAACGTATACTGCCTCTTTTTATAAAATTATTTCAAGAATACCGTAAGATCTCCAAAAAATTACCAACAGCAAAGAGTCATTAGCTCAACAATATTCCTATCATTGAACATAAACCTATTTCATTAGACTGATTAAATAGGTTTAAGGCTTTTTTGTTAAAAATAATGTGTTCCATAGGTTTTAGTGTATATTTAGTTTTTTTAGTTAAGAACGAATTATATTGTACAGAAATATTATTAACCAAAATTTTAAATATGAAAAAAATTAGACTTTCTAAGTTAGTCGGTTTTCTTGTCGCAGCCTTGCTTTATATGGCCCCTTCTATAGGAAATGCGCAGAACACTGTGCTTATTACACCAACAACTCCACTGCCTGCGGGTGCTGGAACAAATTTGCCAATCAGTTTTACCAGTGGAGTAACTTCTCCAGCAACTGATGGGATATTAACAGTTTACTATCAAGGTGATTTTGATGGTATAGGTGGAAATCTAGAGAATGCAGACATTTTCGATGAAAATTCTATTTTGTTAGGATTTACTCCTCCTGCAACACAGCAGTGTTTTGCAAATTTTGATTCAGTATCATTTGTAATTCCTGTTGCAACTTTAGCTTCTTGGGCTGCAGATCAAATAATTGACTTTGATTTCACTCCAACTGTTGCTGTGAATCCAACATTGTGTGGCACAGCAAATAATGTTATTTTTAAATTGGAGTATACACCTTTAACCGGGCCGGATGATGCAGCATTATCATCTGTTGATTCACCGTACGTTTTTTGTGCAGGTGCAAATAATGCAATTGTTACTATTCGTAATTCGGGTACAAATCAATTGGACTCGGTTCGAGTAAATTGGGAATTAAATGGAGTTGCTCAGTCAACTATTTTTTACTCAAGCTTATTAGATACTTTAGGTGGAGCATTTCCTGCATCTGCTTCTGTTGCCTTGGGTTCTGCTAATTTTACTGCAGGGTCGAATACATTGAAAGCATGGACATCTTTTCCAAATGGAATTGCTGACACTAATAATTTAAATGATACGATAACGGTGAATGTAATTTCAGCAGCCGCTCCTACGGCAATTTCGCTTTCTAATGTTACATTGAATAGCATTGATGTAAATGCAGTTGGCGGAGCAGGAACTGTTGATTATGAGTTTGGTCCTATTGGTTTTGCCATTGGAACGGGAACGACAGGTTCTTCTCCCTCTTCTACTTTTACAATAAGTGCTTTAACTCAAGGTACCACGTATGATGTATATGTGCGGTCAAATTGTGGATCAGGAGATGTTTCTGCCTATGTAGGGCCTCAAACGTTCAATACGTCATTTGGTGTTCCTTATTTTCAAGATTTTGAAAACTGGACTTCGGGTATCCTAAATAACCCGTTACCGG